>OLNE01000108.1_pt1 | contig 89108 bp, 112 predicted proteins | sample 1672431 | NCBI WGS metagenome assembly OLNE01 (sample SAMEA3136685, study PRJEB25190) | human gut metagenome | reverse complement strand
CAGAGCAGCTGATTTGTAATCAGCAGGTTATCGGTTCGAGTCCGATCATCGGCTTAGTCCTTACGGGACTTAAAGATTTTGGACCTTTAGCTCAGTTGGTTAGAGCAATCGGCTCATAACCGATCGGTCCTGGGTTCGAGTCCCCGAAGGTCCATGAATGGCCCAGTGGCTCAGTTGGTTAGAGCGCCGCCCTGTCACGGCGGAGGTCGAGAGTTCGAGTCTCTTCTGGGTCGCTTGCTTGTCACTTTTAGTGAGCAGGCGATAAACAATTACATATGGGATCATAGCTCAGCTGGGAGAGCATCTGCCTTACAAGCAGAGGGTCATAGGTTCGAGCCCTATTGGTCCCATTTTGCAACAAGAGATTGTTGCAGATTTTAAGATAGTTCAGTTGCAAAATGTGACTGATGTTGGAATGCCGCAGTGGCGGAACTGGCAGACGCACAGGACTTAAAATCCTGCGGGACTAACCTCCCGTACCGGTTCGATTCCGGTCTGCGGCATTAGAATGAGTTGTCTCAAGCCTTGAGTTTATCAAGGTTTGGGGCGATTTTTTTATGTTCAAAAGTTTGGTTACATTTGGTTACATTATATTTCTTATCATAGATATCTGCAGCCATACCATAATTGTATTCAGTTGTAGCATGTGAATCATAATGTTGCGTTTGCTGAATATTTGAATGGCCAAGGTTGTGTTGAATATCCTGTTCACACTGTCCCTGATTTTTTGCCAGTGATGCACTTGTGAATCGAAGTTTATGTGTAGACAGATAAGGGATGCCAATCTCGGCCGTGTACTTTTTCAATCTCTTATTAAATGTGTCTGTAATTAACGGCCGTCCCTGACAAGTAAACAGATAAGGGGATGGTTCGTGCAAAGCTAACATTTGTTCAATAATGTTTCTATTATAGGGTGTAAGCTCGATAGGACGAATAGAATAATTTGCATTTCCTTTTGGATCTTTGATCCGTCGATACCGCTTCCCCATTGTAGCGCCGTCCTGCGTGACTTCAAATTCGTGCTCATCTACAAGTTGTTGACGGACATAGAAAAAATGCTCATCATAGTCTGTTTTCAGCAGTCCTTTGACTTCGCCGACTCTTATGGTAGCATGCAGCATGAATCGGATTGCCAGTGTATATCCATCCTGTTCATCTAAAGCTTCCAAATAATTAAGAAGACGCTGCCTTTCCTCAACCGTATAGACATATTTTTTACGTGGTTGGCTTTTAAATTTGTATGCATTGCATTTGATGCTGGTTACGAAGCCGGAATCGGGAATGCAACCTAAGATAACTGCTTCAGAGAACAGGGCAGTTAATAAAGATTTCCTGTTTGAAAATTCTTTATGCGTAATATTCCCATTTCCAGTCCATTTCGTATATAAATTATCAATATCTGCAGCCGTAATTTGATTTATAGGCATAGATACAAGTTCTTCTTTGCTTATAATTCGTGTCCAATATCCAATGTCTTCTTGAATTGTTTTTGGAGAAGGTTTCCCTATGGTTTGACTCTTTTCTATTCTTTTATGAATCCATGATACATAAATATCATTTAATGTTGCATAACAGGGAAAATAAAAGTTATAAAGTTTTTCGTATAATTCTTCTTCTGTCGTGGCAAATATATTTATTCCAGTTGGCTTTAAGTAGCCACGCTTAGTTTTGTTACATATTTTTCCACGGGGATGTTCCTCCTTAAATGTTTTGTTTACTAATTCTCTTTTTTTCTGTGTGATATGCATTTTAAGACATGCGACCTCTTCATTACTTAGATTATCATTTCCATTCAAAAAATACAAACATCTTTCTATTTCATTTCTTTCGTTTTCAAATTTTTTTATCTCTTTTTGCATTGAATTACCCTACTTTCTCTGAAAAAATTTCTCATTAGTAGAGTGATAGAAACGTTAGTGCGGTAGGGATATATCCCAAAATATAATTGATTCATCTATACAATATAGAAACGAGCTGTAATAACGTTTCTGGCACACTTATTATGTAAGATACTTTTGAGAGGAGATCAGATATGGGAAAAGAAGATTACAAAAATGAAAAGAAAGGTCATGGCTTTTTATGTGTTCCGAAAGAATTGCTTTTTGATAACAGATATAAACAATTAACAATAGAGGCGATATTACTATATGCCTATATGCTGGACCGTTTAAAATTATCCATAGAAAATGGATGGAAAGATAGTGATGGGAAAGTATTTATATACTTTTCGTTGGAAAGCATAATGGATTTGTTAAAATGTAGTAAAGGAAAAGCGATATCGACATTAAAAGAACTGGATGAGAAGCATGGAATTGGATTAATAGAAAAGAAAAGGAGTGGATATGGAAAGTGTTCACGAATATATGTAAAAGAAATTTTCGAGTTATCCGTCTCTGAGAATGAGAAAACGAGAGAAAAAAATGAAGAAGATTTAGAGGTAACAAATAAAAAACATGAAAAGTCGAAAAATAAAATGTCTAGAAGTTCAAAAATCGAACCTATAGAAGTTAAAAAAATAAACCCAAATAATACTAATAAGAGTAATACTAATAAGAGTAATACTAAATCTAATCATATCTTTAGAAAAGACATGGAAGAAAAAATAACAATAGAACAGCAAATTAGAACCAATATAGACTATGATTCTTTGCTACTAACGCATCGTGAAGATGTAGAGCAAATTGATGAGATTGTAAATTTAATCTCAGAAATCCTGGTTAGAGGAGATAAAAGAAAAATATATATAGCCGGAGATATGCTTGATTGTGAGTATGTTAAAGAGCGCTTTCGTGAACTGAACAATAAGCATATACGATACGTGTTATTTATCTTAAAAAATAACAAGAAAAAAATAAATAACATAAAACAGTATTTACTTACCGTACTTTTTAATGCTCCTGCTACATGTTGTTCGTTTTTTCAGAATCAAACTTTTGATAAATAAATCTTTATAAACAAAATGGTTGTGTATATACATATTATGAAATTTAACAATGGTTATTAGCGGTATGTAAATGTCAATATAAAAATGATCAAAAGTGGAAAATAAAAACGTACATTGGTCCTATGTCAAGATTTAGTACAAGTTAAAATGAGAAATTTCTCCCCATTTTAACCTGCCAGAAGCTCAGCCTCAGTGTGCGTTCTTTCATACACTCGTTCGAATTCGTTTGGCGACATATAGTTGCAATGGCTATGAATTCGTTTCGTATTGTAGAAAGCTTCCAGATATTCAAAAATCAACTGGTATCCAATAACTCAATCTATTCAATGGTATGAGTTATGAAAGAAGTCTGGATCGGGTTTAGAACACACATTTTAAAGTCCTTGCTGATAAGAAAACAAACAAGGTTGTCACCATAGTGTGCCGTTGGCTCAAGACATATGATGATGCTATTCTGGTCAAGTGGTGCCAGTTTAGAAAACAGAAGTTTTAATGCGATATGGAAAAGATTTCTATGTAGGAAATGCGGTTGTAACACATAAGGAATATGGAAAAGGTCATGCATATTATGTGGTAGCAGCGTTTCCTGTAAGAGAAGGGATATTCTTGTCTCAAGAAACCGGTATTCTGGAGCGGAAACCACCATTGATTGGCTTGATTAATACTTATAAGGAATCGAACGAATGTCAAGCCCAGAGCCGCTTTGCGGGGCATAAGCCGGCTTTACATTTGTGAGATTTCTTGTATTCTTCATAATTGTAAATCGGTTTCCTTATCACCGGACTGTATGGACACCGAGACTGGAATATTCAAGAGAAGAATACAAAGTGATTTATGGTGGAAAAAGTGAAGTTGTTGAACCACTGAAGACCAGAATTTTGAAGAGAGAAAAATAAAAAACAATAAAATTTTGACAAAAGGCGACAGTTTTTTCAAAATTATGTGTATTTATGTATAGAGGAATAAAAAAGCATTAATTACAAGTAGGAGTGAACGTAAATGAGAAATATGTTCACTCCTACTTGTATGTTGTTGATGATAATTTCTTTGGGGCTGTAGATACCGATGATTCAATGCATACTGCACGGTCATCGAGTGCATGCTTTCCGGTGTTTCAGTGCGTGCTTTCCGGGACATAGTGCATGAATAGAGATTAGTCCTATAATGAAGATGGCACACACATGTGTGACTATCATTTATAGGAGGTCGATAACCAATGGTTGATTACCGAGAGATTCTGAGGCTTAATAACCTCGGATACACCAAGAAAGACATTGCATCCAGTGTACACAGTTCAAGCTGTCTACTCAGGAAAGATATGCTCTTCTTGAAATCATTGAAAAAAGGGTCAACGATCCGAAGGGTTCCATGATACTGTATACACAGTACAATGATGAGGAATGGTACGGTCGTATTGATCCGGAATACGATGAAGGAAGCCCTGTTGCAGAGGCTATCATGGATCGTATTACAAACAATGCATATGATGTCTTCATTGAAGGAAAAGTCTCAATGAGAAAACGTCATGGCTTAAAGTCAAAAATGGAAGGAGGCATTTCATGATGAAAGAATGTCCCTTCAATTCACTCAACAGATGTGAAATCTGGACTGATTACCAGGTTGCATGTGTTGCATTACAGGAGGCAGAGGAACTATGTTCTTCCAACTGGGAAGAAATCAGTTACCTGCTGGACAGGATAGAAATCCTTGAGGCTCGATTAATTGAAGCAGGAATACCTATCCCTGAATAAGTATCATGCACTGATGACCGGAAAGCGTGCACTGTATCGGCGGAAGCCATGCACTAAACCACCGTGCAGTGTGTTCTATCTGGTCGGTATATACAGGGGCGATGAAAAAATTAAAGCCTAATTCATTTTTTTAATTTAATGTAAATCATTATGATTTTTTCATTAATCTAAGAGATTTACACAAAATATTTTACCCTCCTCTCAATTAAATAATCTTTCGCTTGAGCGTCTTTTGGCGATTTTGATGATGCATAATATTACATTTCATTTTTTGTGCATTTTGCGCCCTTCGGCGGTCGCAAATGCGTTTTAGAATGGCCGCTCTGCGGAGCATAACGGCCGCCCGTTTTTAGTTAATTGACCACCAAATTTCTCATTTTAGCTTGTACTATTTATATTCTAGCACCACTTATCGAGAGTTGATCTTGATAGTGTAGTGTTTTGTGATGGTGCTAGAATATCTAATTACACCAAAAACTAAGCGCTTACAGATTAAATACATGTCATCCAGTTAGACATGAGTATATTATTTCTTTTTCGCTATAATAATGTAAATTCCTTTTCATTATATAGACTAATATAATCCAATATTATAAATGTCACTTATTATTTTGACTAAATGAATTCAATATAATGACCAGTTCATATACATTATTATAGAGAAAAAGAAACAATATGGTGCTAGAATATGAGATTATATATAGCGAGATAACAGGTATCCAATTTTCTGGAATAGTGCTAAAAGAGGGTATTTGGTGTGTTGCTAAGGGTTGCTTATGGGATAAGCATGTGTTCGCAGGGGATTTTGATGGATATTTTTTGCCTTTTGTGGGAAAACAGGGCATTTTTATCACTTTTTATGTTGTCACAGGGGTTTTTAAAATACTTGGTGTAAATAGAAATATAATAAGCAAAGATGAGATAGGGGGAATAACTTTGGGTATTAAAAGGAATTATTATGAAGTTTGTAAGAGCTGAATTTATGAAAGCAAGGGAGAATTTAAAAATAAAAAAAGTGTGATGCATTTAGGGGAATTTTTTATTTACAGGGAATTTTAAAATGCCTTGCTTTCTAGGAATAGATTCTTTTTTTAGATAGAAAAAAGGGAAAAAAGAGGGGAAAAAGGATGAAAATGCCTATTGAACCCATCGGAACTGGGGTTATACCCACATTGAACCCATCGGAGCATACATTATACCCCTCCAAAAAAAGTTAGGAATACTTTTTGAGACTAACTATTAAAAGTCAAGTCTTAAAATGATATTTTTTGAATAAAGTACAGAAATGTATTTTAGATATATTTGGAACTTAGTTAGAGTTCCTTGAACCTTGAAAACTACATGACAAAAAGAGCATCGTGATAGGTGCTCAAAAAGGAGTATTGAATTAGAAAGATTTAAGCTGCTGTTATGTATTAGGATGATAATGTTAGGAACTTAGGTTTGTTCTGTTTCATTAGTCGGGTGAGTTATAGACGAAGTACAGAAAAAACTGGAAATTAATTTCTTTATAAGATATTATGATAATAAAGGAGAGCATCTACGAATAAGAATTAAGTTTAATAATGAGCATATAGCATATTCTAAGGTAGAGGTTATAATTAATTGGGCAAAAGAACTTATAAATAGTCGGGTGATTAATAGTATTATTTTTGATATCTATGAAAGAGAAATAAATAGATATGGAGGAAAAGAAGTAATCGAAGCCTGTGAGAGAGTGTTTTTTAAAGATTCTAAATTAATTGAAAGCTTTTATGCAATAAATAAAAAGATGGAGCCATCTATACTAGAAGAATACTATATTAAGGGTATTGCTTTTATTTTAAGGAATTTAACTGATAGTGAAGATGAAATGTTTTCAATTATTAATACGGGTAACTATTCTGCAGAGAAATATCGTAAAAAATATCGTAAGAATCATAAAAAATATATTAATTATATTAATGAGATATTGGATGATAAAGCAAATGGCTATTTTACAAATATTGAAGCATTAGATGAAAAAGAAGCTTTAATAAATTACAAATTCCAATTAAAAGAACAATTTGCAAATGGAAAATGTACTAATGATTATTTTCGAATTGTAAACTCTATTATGCATATGTACTGTAATCGCTTAACAGGAAACAGAGAGCTTGAAGAAGAGTATTTTGCATTAGTTAGGCATGCATTATATCATATTAAAGAACGTTCAGAATTGGACATACTAAAATAATATACTATTAGGATGATTATACATTCAATTATAAGGCAAAGAAGAGGAGAAAAGGTTGGATAGTGAAATAATAAAAGAAACTGAATGCATTGTTATATCATATACAAATAGTCTTATAAATAAGTATAAAGAAAATAAAATTATGCGAGATGATTATGTACATGTTTTACTTTTTTTTCTTGAAATAGTAGATATACCAATAATAGGTAAATTACAGTCAAAGATTAAAGAGGTAATCATTGGTATTCTAGAAGAAATAAAAAGAGATTTATATGAAAAAAATTATAGTTATTTATATTATGCAGGTATGGAAAATGGTATTGGCAGATTGGCATTTTCATTAGAAATATTCAGTGAGAAAATTCATAATATTCCTAATTTTGAGTCTTATATTGGGGAATTGTTAGAAATAGGCGTAGGGGAAAGCATTGATAATGCAAATCTTGAAGAAGTCCAAGCATATAACTATGATTTGATTTATGGAATTGCAGGAGTTCTATATTATTCATTAAATACTCATAAAATAAAAGAAAAGACAATATATAATATGATAAACTTTTTGGTAGAGCTTTATCGGATTAAATCTCACGATTGGGGAAGTATTATTCGTTACCATATAGAAAAAGATAAATTACTCCTTGCTGATGAAAAGGTAAAATATCCTAAAGGATGTATTAATTTTGGATTAGCTCATGGAATTATTGCACCGCTTATTGCACTTGCAAAAGCAAAAAAATATGGTTATAACGTAAAAGGAATAAATGCAACTATTTCTGGATTACGACAGTTATACGAGAAATACTCTGTTAGAGATATGAACATTTTAAAATATCCAACTATGTTATCAGTAGAAGATTATTTTTCTAATACTGTTTCAAAGGATTCCATAACGTATAATGCAGGCTGGTGTTATGGAAATGCTGGAATTGTAAGAGGTTTAATGAAAGTTAGTTATTACTTGAATGATAATAATAACTATCAATATTACAAAAAGGAATTATTGTCAATAATCAATCAGGAATTAGACAATTACAATTTTGATTTACCTATTGTGTGTCATGGCTATGCAAGTGTTTTGTCTATACAAATTTCAGCATTTAGGGAATCCGGAGATAAGAGTTTTTTAATAACAAGAGAACGAAATATGAGACAAACGATTATAAGTCATCGAAATTGTATTTTCAATGACGAGTATACAAATGATTATTCAATCCTATCTGGAGAAAGTGGAACGATATTGACATTGATTAATGGAATATATTTAAGTAAAGAATATCCAAAGTTATTAATGATAGATTAGTATATATGCAACAAAATAGAGGGGGAATATATAATGAAAAAAATATTTTTTGAAACACTAAAGCATAAGCTTGGTCATTATTTACTGGTTATATTATGTGGTATACTAATGGTTTCGACAATATATGTATCATATGCATTTAGTGACAGTATTGAAAGAATTATAAATGGACAAAATTCTGGCATAGTGGAAGAAATGTACACTTTTATTAATTTTCAAGAGACATATTATCTCTTGTTTATATTAATGGTACTGGTTATTATTTCGTACATACAAAAAAAATCCTATGATTATGTTCTGCTTGATACGATGGGATTAAAGAAAAAGCATAGATATATGTTTATTGGATTTGAATATGCAGGGATTATATTTTCCTCGGTAACTGGTGGCTTGATTTTAGGAAAAATATTAGCAGAGTGTGCAAAAACAGTATTACAAAATATCTTTTATAATACAATTACTACAGAGGTTAATTATGGATTTGTTGCACTGCGGAATACATTGGTGATTTCATGTGAAGTTTTCGGCATCCTATTCATTGTTTTTGATGAATTGATAGCATGTCTGGGAATGGATGCGTTGTTGACGGTTGGAAAAAAGAATGGAAAACCATTGAAGAAGAGACCGAAAATTTTACTGCTTGGGATATTTTTAACCTTGATTGGTCTTATAAGTTTATTGTTTTATTGGGGAAAGATATCCAAAAGTATTCCGACTGTATTTTTGAATGCGGGCATGTGCCTGCTTATGATCAGCTTGGCAGGATACTATTTTGTTCGGTTGAATAAAAAGGAGAAGAAGTATTATAAACGAATTACATGGTTGGAAAACTGGTATCATAGATTCTTTTATAATATAAATATGTCTTTTGTCGTTGCAGCATTTCTTGTAATTATTATGACAGATTTTTCTATAAAATTATTGGATAACCTTCCGATTACCGAGCCGAAGAATTATCCGTATGACTTGGTATGGATGGCAAATACGGATGACGAAGAATTTTTGAATCATTTAACAGATGATGAAGGGGTTCAACTGAGAAAAGTACCATGTGCTAGAGTAACAACGACAGATATTGCTGAACATATGGGGATCTCGGCATCAACTTATGAAAAATGGACTGGAAAATCGTTAGATTTGAAAGACAATGAAATATTTGTTGTATATCAAAGGGAGAGGTTTGAACGAAACAAAGTCGGAATTGGTTACAATACAAAAAATCCATTAATTTATATAGGAAAAGCAAGAGCTGATTTATGGTTGTATATAAAAGGCGTAGCAGCACCTAAAGTACAGTATTTTACAGAAAAATTCAAGGTTGTCGGAACAGAAGACAGAATTCTAACAGGTGTGTTTGGAAGTGAAACATGTGAACATATTATTGTATTCTCAGACGAATATTATCAAAAGAACTGTGTGAAAGCAGATGGGGCGAATATGGCTGTTATGATGAACATACCTGAAAATTATGATAAAGTCGTCGAAGAAATAAAAGCGTATGCCAAAGATCATTCCCAGGTAAATTATTTTGATGTGGATAATGGGAATCTGATTTACGAGAAGAAAGAGCTGCTGTTAGAAAGAAGTAAAACAAAGCTTTTATATGTGGCTTCAGCAACGGGAAATATTATCATTATGCTTTTGTGTGGAATATTTGTATTGAGTATAAAAATGGAGTGTGATTTTCCAGAGACAGAATGGAAATACCGATTTTATATTCAATCAGGAATGTCTTCTGCTAAAGTCAGAAAGGGAATCATAAAAGAGTGTCTGCTATCAGGAGGACTGCCTGTTATATGTGGCACAATTATTTCAATTTTGTATTGTAGCATGCTTTTGTATGCGAAACATTTACAGATTGAGTGGGTTCATAGATACTTTAAAGGAATAATTTTGATTGTTGGTGCTATATGGTTGCTTTTTGCTGTTTTTAGTTTGATATTTGCTTATAGAAATATTAGAAAAATAGAGGGAGATAGTAGAGATGGAAAAAAGTAAAAAAATTTTAAAAGTGGAAAATTTAAAAAAGGCATATTACTCAACTTCCCGAACAGGAGAAAGCATTACTTATCCTGTTTTAAATAATGTTTCATTTGAGATAGAAGAAGGTGAATTTGTAGGGATTATGGGACGTTCTGGTTGTGGAAAAACTACATTATTAAAGGCAGTGGGAATGCTAGACAAACCAGATGACGGAACAATATATTACAAAGATAAAGATACAAAAGATATATACCGGGCTGAACTGGCAAGACTTAGAAGAACAGAGATTGCTTTTGTATTTCAGGATTATTATCTTATGGATAGTCTGTCTATAAAAGAAAATATTATGCTTCCGCTTATTTTGGATGAGGCAGATGTTCAGGAGAGTAAGAAAAAATGTGAGGAAATGGCTGAGAAGTTTGCAATTACGGATTTATTAGATAAAAAACCATATGAATTATCAGGAGGAGAAAAACAAAGAACTGCGATTTGCCGCGCATTAATCTACAATCCGGATTTGATTTTGGCGGACGAACCAACCGGTTCTGTAACATTAGTACAACAATAGGCTAAAAAAATGAAATACCAGTGATATTCTGGTCATTATCAATACGGATCTCTTTCAGCACGCTTTTCCACAACGTCCTTTTTTCTTCTCTGGTAAGAGTGTCATATATTTCCTGAAAACCTTTAGAAACTATCTGGCGAACACCGGACAGATCAACCTTTTTCTCCTCAACCTGAGCCTCATCTAATTTGAGCAGAGCAGCAGAATAGGTCTCATAGTCTTTCTTGTATTCTTCCATATCAATCAGATCATTCACATACAATTCTTTGAGTTTTGTGAGCTTACGCTTCAGAGTAGCACGTTCCACACCGGCAGCAGTCTTTTTCCGGCCGGCAGCCTGCACGTCCCAGGATACCTCATACTTTTCAATTTCATCAGAAAGATGTTCAAATAGCCAGGATTCCACACGATCCTCACGGGCTGAGTGATTGTGCTCACATCGGCCTCTCTGAAAATGCTGGTTACAACGATAATAATAAATGCCACAGGATTTGTATCCAACCATATTGTGCCGGCACTCATCACAGACGAGTATACCGGTAAAGATGTATACTTTTCCGGTTGGGTTGCTCCGGGAGTTCCTTTTTGTGAGTTCCTGGACACGCTCAAATTGTTCTGGACTGATGGCAGCAGGGCAGAAAGTTGGATTATATCTGCCGTTCCGATCATACACGCCAATAGCAAGTTTGTCGTGGAGCATACGGCGAAACGTGGCATCACACCAGTTGACGCCGTAGGTTTCGCGAATATATTTGATGGTGGCCCGCTGAGATGTACTCTGCTCATAATAATCAAAAGCGTCCTGTAAGATAGCAGTTTTTTCCGGAACCAGTTCCAGACGTTTTTCCTCATTGACACGGAGCCAAAAAGGACATTTACCGGATAGGACAGTACCATGCTGCACTTTGCTGTCAAAGACAACATCAATACGCTCCCCATCCAGATCGGCCTCGTTCTGAGCTATGGACAGTTTGATATTGATGTACAGGCGTCCGCTGGCGGTTGTGGTATCATATCCCTCCCCGTCATCAATGGTTTTCCATTCACAATTATGAGCCTCTAACACTTCCATGACTTTGTAGTAGTCTGGAACTGATCGGAACCAGCGGTCAAGACGAGTGAATAAAAGCATATCAACCTCATCATGCCGAACGGCATCGAGCATCCGCTGAAATTCAGATCTTTTATGCAGTTTCTTTCTGGCTGTTTTTGCTGCATCAATATAAATTCCAACAATAACCCAACCTTGCTCTCTGGCATAAGCCTCCAGACGCTCTCTCTGAGATTCAAGAGAAAGCCCTTTGATTTTCTGCTCCTCTCCGGAGACACGGATATACAGAGCTACACGGATGAGTTTTTGGTTCAATTCATTGTTTATCATAATAATTCTCCTAAAAAAGGGTATAAAAAATACACCTATACGGTGCAGGAGATTTATGATATAATCAATTTGTTCAGAATTGGCTATATCATAAATCACTGGTATAGTGAGGAGCTGTTCCCGTTGGCGCGGGAGCAGCTTTTTTCATTTGCGCCCGCGCAATTACTTTTCAGCAATCTGCTTTAAAAGGCTGATGATTTCGTTGTTCTGACGAATGAGCATCATATTTGTTTTCAAAATATCAACAGATAGAGAGTTTGAGATAATCTGAGCAGTGTTACCAGTGAGAGCAGATGCAAGTTTCGCATTGTTTACCAGACAACCATGAGAGAGCAGATCCTCCATGATTTCACGGTCAGCACCGGACAGGGCGTCAAGGCCGAGTTGTCCCATCATTTCACACACTTTCTGATCTTTTTTCTCTTGCTTACTTTCTTTTGAACCAAACATATCTTTTCCTCCTATTGACGAGAATGGTTTATCTATATTCACACAGTGCTACATACGACTTTCAATATATGCCTTTATTTCCTCAACATCAGAAAGCTGATTTTTTGAGAAAGTGACAGCATTTTCTGCCTGATCTATAGTGCGGGCAATCCCGTGGATCCCGGTACGAGGCAAAGAAAACTGAATGTAACCGCGAGAAAACATAGAGGGCTTTTGATATTTTATAGTGAGAATTTTATCAATAGGTATTCTAGTCTCTCCACGCATATGCTTTGTAATTGACATATCGTGATCCCCGCGTTTTAAAATAATAGTATTTTTGTCAAAAGACAATACAGTTTTGGGCTTGTTAAATTCATAATATTCTTTCATGATAAACACCTCCATATGTACACAGATTCAAAAGTCTATATCAATGATATTTCCCATGTTTTTCCTATAGTGGAATTTTATGCCATTTTTTGTGCGTCCCCTTTTGCGTTAGACTGTTCATCAATAGCTAACGCTCTCAAAACCATTGCTTTCGTTATAGAATCTGCCTTCCTATATTCGAGTATAATCTGCTTTTCTATATCAGATAAAGAAAAATCAGATGTTGATTCTGTTGTTTCCTCCCAACCCATTAGATAGGCAACGGTTGTATGTAATACATGAGCGAATTCAACAACTTTGCTTTGAGTAATATCATTAGTACCGTTTTCGATTTTTGCTATAGTAGATTTATTTTTGTATCCTAAGAGTTTTGCAAGTTCTTCCTGAGTGATTCCAAGTTCCTCACGCTTTAAACGTATTCGTTTTCCTATATCTGCCATTTTGTGTACCTCAATTCTTTGTATAAAATGAATATAACATATGGTTTCTTTAAAATCAATAATAATTGATGTTTTAGCGAAAAATAGTTGACGCAAAAGAAACCAAGTGCTATTATACAGACAGATGATTTAAAATCAACGAAAGGAGAATACGGATGACAAATACAACACTATTGAAAGAGTTGATTGAAGAAAGCGGATTGAAGCTGAAATATGTGGCAGATTATCTGGGCTTGTCGGCGTACGGCTTTAGCAAGAAAGTCAACAATAAACAGGAGTTTAAAGTGAGCGAAGTAGAGGCATTATGCGAGCTTTTGAACATCAAAGATTTGGAGCTGAAAGAAAAAATTTTTTTTGCAAAAGAAGATGATTTAAAATCAACTTTTGCTTGCGTATAAAAGTGAGGAGGGCATATGAAAGAGACAAATGAATTTGCAAAGATATTTGAGAACCTGGAAGTCGGAGAAAAAGTTGTCCTCAGAGAAGAGGAGGAGAACACCTACATAAGAAAGAAAAATTCAATGCAGTTGCTCTCCAAAAAAAGAATAAAGACGGAGATGATACACAGAGAGAACGGTGGCATTCGTGAAAGACAAATAAATAGAGAAGTAGTAGATATGTACAAATTGGGAAAAGTGATCCCTAAAATCATGAAAGTGATGGAGGATGAGAGACTGAACATTGCAGAGGCAGAAATGATACCAGAACTATTGGAAAAACGCATAAAGAGGAACAGCGAACTGCACGAAAAAGCAAAACAGTTCACTGTCCATGAGAAATTACTCAGATAACATCTCTAAATATTCTTTATAAGATTCTTGATAGTTTGCCAGTAATTCCTGTGGAGTGTAATCAGTATTCGGAGCAATGGCAGTGATTATCTCATAAAGAATAGCGAGATCATGAGCGACTTTTTCATTATCCATAAATGCGCTCCTTTCTGATGTACTCAGCTCCGGCCAGGGAGCCTGTGAGTAAAGTATAGGAGCAAAAACAATAAATGACAAGAGAAAGGGCCGAGGGATATGGAAGTAAAAGGACAATTCAATGCAAACAGGTTCTATGAGACGCTGGCGGCCATTCTTTCCAGAAAATACGGAGTAAAGGTCACAGCTACAGAAGTGAGGGAGAAAAGATGAACAGAAAACAGAGACGGAAGATGCGGAGAATCGCGGGAAAAATCAGAGGATGGATATTGATGGTCATGACAATCATGGCAGCATACCTGGTATTGTGCGGAGTCGGAATCACAGAGATGCCGGAATGGGGACCGGACTGGTATCCGGTACAGATCTGCATGGTTGTGGTCGGAGGGGGATGGCTGGCAATGTTCATGGCAGCCAACGGAGCTTTTGACGAGATGGATTTATATGATGACGAAGATGAGGAGGATGAGCCATGGGAGGAGTAGAGATTTTCCTGAGCGGAATGGCAGCAGGCGCTTTCCTGGGTGCGCTGACAGTGGTAGTGATCGCACTGGTAATGGCAAAACGGAAATAATGAGAAAAAGAAAGAGCGTTCTCTGCATGGGCAGTTCATAGGCCGGTCCGATTCCGGCAGAGCGCAATCCGCGGAAAGGCATCCGCGAATATGCACAGCAAGCCAACAGCTGGCGCATAGGTACCGTGAAAAAATGGCGGTGGTCACTCCAAACCAGAGAGAGTGTGGATGTTCAACAGGTTTTCGACATTTTTAATGAGAAAAGGCAAACACGGTATACAAGAGCCGAAAAAAGGAGAGCGGTAAGCATGATAAGAGCACCGCCGAAAGGATAAATCAATGAGTAGACATGTAATGGGAGAAAATCCTGTGAAGATTATCAGATGGAGCGGACCTGTGACGTTTCCCTCCGGAGAGGTTGGATATATGATCTGCAGATCTGGAAGTCTGGAAGAGTGCCGGGAGTATGCCGAACAGATAGCAAAAGAGTTCGGAGTAACTGTGGAGGCAGTAATTTGAGCAATAAAAAAGCTGACGTTTCGGAGACGCCAGCCGGTTCACAACAAACGTGAATAACCTAAAAATATAGTACCATTGTGGGCCGAAAAAGTCAAGAAAAACGGGGCGTGAGCAGACCCCGTTCGGACTTGATAAAGATATTAAAGATAGGACACAGAGGCTATGGTTAAGAGAAAGAGATACAGGTTCAGACAGGGAGATGTCATTGATGTGGAGGAGTTCCATGATGGCAGGTATGGAGGCCCTGGAGCAGGGAGGGCAAAGAGAGCTAAACCGACAGAGGAACAGATGAGAGCTGTCAATGCTCAGAACAAAGCCAAGAGGTGCCGACAGAGAATGCTGGAGTATTTCCGCGAAGGAGACATCTTGGCGACATGGACCTATGAAGTGAGAAACAGGCCGCCAGATATGCAGGCGGCACTGAAAGATTTCCAAAAAGCAATGAGATACGTGAGACGTGAGTTTAAGAAACGAGGCTATGAGGTTTTCTGGATCAGAAACATAGAGCGAGGCACAAAAGGAGCCTGGCACATCCATCTGGTCATAAATGAGATTGGGGACACAGCCAGCATCATCACAAAGGCATGGACAAAGGGAGGCACATGGTCTATTGAAATCAAGAATAGCAAATACTATGACGAGGATTTCACAAAGCTAGCCAACTACATGACCAAGGATGAGCATACCACTGAGGAGAAGAAAGACGGGAAACCGGGAAAACCGAGACTCAGCGAGGCAAATTATAACACGAGCCGCAATATGCCATTGCCGGAGCCAAAGATTGACAAGCTCCGAAGATGGAAAGAAGAACCAAAACCAAAAAAAGGATATTACATTGCCAAGATCCACGAGGGTATCAATCCGGTAACAGGATACAAGTACCGGAGATATACCATGATCCGGTTGAAAAGGAGGCGGGAATAAAATGCAGCAGGTAAAAATCTACATAGAGACAGACAGCGCCTCTCCGAAAGCAACAGAGAAACACTATGGATATGTGCTGGAGGTAATGGTCTCCGGCCAGGCAGTAACCCGTGAGGGTTTTGGAAAAATCGCAGGGACATATCATCAGACCGTACTGACAGCACTGGCAAAAGCCCTGGACAGGTTCAACCGGTCCTGTGAGGTCTGCATCTGCACAGAGGACGATTTTGTTCTCAATATGCTGGAGCGAAACCTGGCCGTATGGGCCGGGAATGAGTTTCTGACAAGTAAGCGGAAACCGGTGGCTAATCAGCAGGAGTGGATGGAGATATGGAGACTGTCAAACAGACATCTCATACTGACAGAGCCGGGAAAGCATGAATACACTGGCTGGCTGCAGGGAGAAATAGAAAAGCGAAAGAGGGACGATGATGGAACACAAGATCAAGATTATGAAATATCATCTGATGTTTCCGGGAATGACAAAAAAGTTATTCGATGAGGAAGAGAGAATTTATCAGATCGCGGTTATCAGTATCAGATTGGACGAACTCCTGACCAAAGGCTCGGTACTGCAGAAAATGGGGAAACCAACAAAGAACGGTACCAGAATGATGTTCGCAAAGGTACAGAGTGTCGGCGAGTATGAGGCAGAGATGCAGCGGATTCTGGACGATGGGGGAAAGCTGAGTCTGGAATTTGGAAAAAAGGAGGAATAGACATGTTTGAGAAGTTTGGAGAACTCAATTCTTTTGGAGAAATCAATGAGCTTGCAGAGAATCTGTTCAATGAGGGAGATACAGAATCACTGAAAGTCATGGCAAAGGAGAACGGAATCCAGAGTGATTTCGTGGATATGTATCTGCAGGGAGAGATTCCGGTGCTGTGCGATCGGCTGACAGCGGCACTGGGAAAGATTGACGTTGAGGTGGCGGAGCTGAAACCGAAAGAAATCATGGAGGACTGGGTGGAGTACCTGAGAGGCCAGTGCATGGAAAATGAGCTGATGGCATTCAATGTCCGGAAGAAAGGAAAGTCATTGAAAGGCTGCATAGCAGCGCTTCTGATGTGGTCGTTCAAGAATCAGCAGACCGTGGACAAGGATATCATCAAGGCAGCAGGCGTATCTGCAGGAAAGGTCACACTGGGGATTCCGGGCATGGCCAGAGCAAAGCAGATCATCACGGACTACTACATGGGAAAGTAGGTGGGACGGATGAAAAAGAAAGCGATTGAGAAAATTCCGTATTTCGGGTTAAAGAAAATCAGCAGAAAGAAAGACGTCAAATATATTGGTGTCACGGCGGTAAAGATTGTCGGACATGAAAAGCATCTTTTCCTGGAGGTGTACAGGAACAAAAAAGAATCAAAAGAAACGCCACTGGTGCGGATTGTGCTAACAAAAAAGGATTTCGGCACATATTGGCCGGAAAAGGAAGAATGGACGAGGCAGAAAATAAATCAGGACAGTTGTTATGGCCGAGTGATATGGGAAGAAGAACATTCCACATGGGAGCAGGAGAAAAAAGAAAATATCCTCCAGAGCACAGAGGATCTGGAAAGGATAAAGAAGTTCTGTAAAGCCAACGTATACAACAAGGAGCACTGGTGGGAATACATATACAAACATGAGAACGATATTGTAACAACGGCAAGACGGAACAGAGAACACAAGGCGTATATGCGCCGCCAGGAGGCACTGGCAGATAGAATGGCGCACACCAAAGAACTGCCGGAGAAAGAGATTCTGGACAGAGCTGACAGATTGTATTTTCACGGTCAACATTATTTGTATTACAAAAAGCATGGATGTTGGGCACATATAGCCTGTAGCAAGTGCGGGGGCGTAACAGATGCGAGATGGAAAAGTGGAATTTCCTACGAGAGCCAGTTCCAGAAATGGACGGAAGAACCGAGAGAGGGAAACTATGGCACCTGTCCAATGTGCGGAGCACGCGGAGAGTATAAATGTCAGGGAAAAGTAAAAGGTGCGCACAGCAAACATATTTATCTATTTCTGGGACAGAAATACAAGGAAAATGGGGTGGTCATGCGCTACGTGGAAGTAGGGAAAAAGTGGACACTGGGATTCATTTCTGGGGATAAAGGCCCTGAGATGTACAACGCCTGTGAAGAACTCTCCGGAGTAGAGATTGCAAGAGCATATTTTGAGCCAGGGAAAAAGATCCAGATAGACTATCACAAACATAATCCATACATAGGGAAAGATTTCTGGGATGACTGCAATCTGTATGGAATGGCAAATATCCCCATCAGTGCTGGTCCAATCATGTCAGAGACATACGAAGAAATGAAAGGGACAATGTTCCAGTACAGTGCATTGCAGGAATACGCAAAGAACGTCAGGGAGGTCAATCCGATTGATTACCTGGAGCGCTACAGTCAGACGCCACAGATTGAGGTTCTGGTAAAAATGGGACTGACCGATGTGGTAGATAAGTTGGTCAAATGCTATTACGGCATCGTTGCTGATGAGAATGCAAGACGGCCGGATCAGTTCCTAGGAATCCGAAAGGAAAGAGTAAAGCAGCTCATCAGAAAGAAAGGAGACACGCACCTCCTGGGAGTTATGCAGATGGAGAAACGACAGGGACAGAACTGGACGGATGAACAGGTGGAGCATCTGGCAGAGACGAATCTGAGCGGAACACAGGTCGAAATGGCCACTAGATACATGACATTACAAAAATTACTCGACCGTATAGGGAAATATGCTGGCTGTGAGTATGGGACAGAGTGCAGCAGTGCCTCAGCCCGGATCAGACACACGGCCACAACCTATGCAGACTATCTGAGCATGAGAATAAACCTGGGATATGACCTCAACAACACAGTATATCAACAACCGCAGGACTTAGAGGCCGAACATAACAAAATGGTCATGGAAGCCAACAAAGAAGAAATGGACAAACACCTCAAAGAGGTGGCGGAGCGCTATCCGGAGATCCGGCACGTTTACAGAGGACTCAGAAATAAATATCTCTACGAAGATGATAAATATTTCATCAGACCGGCCAGATCAGCAGAGGAAATTGTCATGGAGGGACGCCTACTCCATCATTGCGTGGGAGGAGACACATATCTGGGCAGGCATAACACAGGAAAGACATATATCCTGATGCTGAGATTCAAAGCAGAGCCAGACATTCCGTATATCACGGTTGAGATAGACGCAAAAAATCCAAGGATTTTGCAGTGGTACGGAGATAAGGACAAAAAACCGGATGAAAAGAATATGCAGAACTGGGCAGGAGCCAGCTGGAGGAAATGCTGAAACTGCCAGATGCTGACAGACAGATGATCCAACCGGAGACGTCAAGAGAGGACATCAGAGAGCTGAAAAGGTTTAACAAAACCGAACCGGCAGCAGGCGTGGCCGATGATATCAGTCAGCTGGTCGAAAAGTTCTATCAGGACAATGAACCAATACTCAATGCAGTATACAGCCAGGAGTTTGATGAACAGACAATCAACCGATTTACTGAAATAGTAAATCCGGGCGGAAACCGTTCATACAAAAAAGGTCTGTATTTCATGATGATGTATGAAAACCGCGTCACATTTAAGAAATTCGGAGATACGCCAAAGGATATGACCTGGTGGGAGTTCTATCAGCTGACAAGGGAGATTTTCGATGATACGGCAGCAGGGACTAAGACCTGGCAGAACCATTTTGGAGGAGCAGACGATGAAGAAACCACAGTACAGGATACGGCCGATGAGTCCAGAGGAGAGGAAACTACAACAGAAGCTCCTGAGCCAGAGAATGACAGTGGAACAGTTGGAGAAACTGGCGCTGATGATGTCCAGGAGATCGAGAAAGGAGGCATGGAAGATCATGGAGCAGCTGATGAAGCAGGAACAGGACAAGAGGAAGATGACACCGATGGAGAAGAAAGTGGCCAAGCAGATTGTGAAGAACCTGCAGAGAGGACCGATGAACAGACAGGAGCGCAGAGCCAGAGAGAGGAAATTGCGCCCGCGCAAAAATCCACGGAAACACTAGAAAAAGAGGAGGTTGAGGATGATGAAACCGGAGAAAATGAAAGCTCAGACGCAGAAAATCAAACAGCAGAATCTGAACAGGAAACGGCCGAGAGAGAGCAGACAGAAGAAACAAAAGTCATAGAGGCGGTATATGGTACCAGAAAAGAGTACATGGATAGGCTGTCAGAGCAGGGAATGGCGGAATATATGGCTGATGAATACAAGAGCCACCGGTTGCTAGTGACAGATCTGGCAAATACATGGAATTTGTGCAAATGGCTCAGTGAAAAGGTTGACCGGTTTGGCCAGCCGGTAGAGGAGGAATAACATGGGATATTTAATAAAAAGTGATGTGATAGATACTCTGAGAGAGGACATGGAAACAACCATGATGTGCTACAAAGGACAGACCGAGCAGGACATCATCAGATTTTGCTATGAAAACATGGAGCGGGCCGTGGACGGCCTGCATCAGTACAGAGTAGACAATGTGACGGAGGACTGAGATGAATAAACGGCAAGCAAAGAAACAATACAAAAAGATTCATGGTCACAATCCACCAAAAACAGCGGTAGCAGTGTACACGCCAGAGGAAATAGAGGCAATGAAGATATACAACAACCTCACACCAGAGGATATTGAAAGAATAGCGAACAATCTGAGAAGTGCAGCCGCAGAAATGTTCAAAGTACTCCAAAGAGCTGCAGAGAGAATGGCCAGAGTGTTTGAAGATATGAAAAAGAAATACAGCAGACCAGCCATTGAGACAGAGGAGCCGCCGGTGGTAGTGGCCAGAATCTACGAACTGGACAGAGCGACAGACACAATCATGGTCAAAGAGACACTGGAAGAAATAACGACAGACATCAAAGCACACACGGCCATGACATTCATTCCAAGAGGGACGGCGGACGTGCCGTCTCTGGTGGGTGTCTGGATGTAGGAGGACGGCAGCATGAGAAGCGCAAAGGAATACAAAGCAATCCGGGAAGAAATTTATAGATTTATCGGCGCATACATAACAAAACACGTATATGCACCGAGCAATAGAGAAATTGCAGAGGCTGTGGGAATCTCCGGAACAACGGTGCACAGACATCTCAGAGATATGATTGATGAGGGCATTCTGGAGACTGATGCAGAACCAGGAACACAGAGAGCAATCCGGATCAGAAACACACAGGTAGTGAAAAGGAGAAAAAAGAGTGAATAAGGTCATTTTGATGGGGCGTCTCACACGAGATCCAGAGGTGCGATACTCAGCAGGAGACAATTCCACAGCAGTTGCCAGGTACACACTGGCAGTCAACAGGAGATTCAAGAGAGACAATGAACCGACAGCGGATTTTGTTCCGTGTGTGGCGTTCGGTAAGGCGGCGGAGTTTGCAGAGAAATGGTTTCGCCAGGGAATGCAGGTTGCAATTTCTGGAAGAATCCAGACAGGGAGCTACACCAACAGAGAGGGCAGAAAGATCTATACCACTGAGGTAGTCCTGGAGGAGCAGGAGTTTGCAGAAAGCAAAAGAGACGGAAATGCACAGGTTCCACAACCTGCAGATGCTGGAGATGGATTCATGAACATTCCGGACGGCATTGAGGACAACATTCCCTTCAACTAGGAGGACAAGATGCTGATATTACCAATAAAACGAAAATGGTTTGATATGATCCTCTCCGGAGAGAAGAAAGAGTGGGAGATGAACTGATCCGCGCTCCGATGCCGGAACTGCAGAAAAACAGAGTGCAACTGGTGGCATTCCGGAACGGATACGGGAAAGATGTACCGACAATATGGACAGAGTGCTCACTATCGGCCGGATATGGCCGGGAAGAATGGGGAGCAGAACCAGGAAAGAAATATTATATTTTAACGATTGAGAACATAGGAGGCATGAAGCTATGAGAAACATAATCAACATGATAATCAAAATTGCAATCATATGGGGAGCAGCATGGCTGTTTCCGGAGTATGTAAAAGTGCAGGATACAAGGACAATGGTGCTGGTAGTGGTAACGATCCTGATAGCGTCAATCATTCTGGCAGTGATAATGATGGGAGTCTTAATTCTGGTGGTCTTGCCAGGAAACGGGGCGGGAATAGGAATTGCCATGCTGATAACAATCATCATGGCATTAGCATCCGGAATAATACAGCTGATGGCAGCAGTGCATTTTGTACCGGGATTTGAGATACATGGAAAACTCACATACATCATTCTGGCGTTACTGATGGCCGTATTTTCGATTGAGGAGAAAAAGGAGGCATAACAATGTTTTTATCAACGAGCGTATTAAACAATTTGATGAAAAAGGCATACAAGACCGGCCTGGTGGTAGCCAGGACGCAAGATGCACAAGGAAATGATTGGCTGTATCTGGCCGGATCATACTGGGAGGTAAGTGTCAACAAGGATTTTATTCCAAAAAAAACACTGGGAGACATCATCACGCTAATTGGAGAGCTGCCGAGGCCGGGAGAACGGTTCAAGGCAACGAAAGAGGGAAATCAGATTGAGATTGAGATGCCGATGGCAATAAACGAGGATGGATTCGGAACAAACACACTGACCATCACAGATGTGATTCTGATCGGAACACAGGGAACTGCCCAGAGACTCCTGCAGGACGAACTGACCGGCCAGATCTATCCGGTCAACAACGTGTTTGTTTCGATCATCAATAATGCAATGGTAGAAGAGGATAAGGGAGAATATACAGTCACGGAGCCGCTTTTCAATCCGTTCAGAGGAATCCTGTGGAAAAACAATGTCTGCAAGCTGAGAGCACATTTCCGGACAGATGACAAGAACATAAAGGTTTTGAAAAGCCTCAAAGGTGTAGATATCACGCCGGAGGTACCAGAGGAATGATGTACCCAAAACCACAGCGAAAGAAAAAGAAAAAAAAGCACAAAGCCAGTATCCTGCACTGCAAGGACGGCACCTGCTATCTCTGCATGAAATTAAAAGGGGACTATCGGAGATATCCGGTAGTCCATGAACATCACATCTATGATGGCCCTAACCGTCAGATTTCAGAAGCGGAGGGCTTAAAGGTGATTTGTGCCTGGATCATCACATCATGGGACGGGAGGCCGTACATAACAATCACGAAAATATGAGGATATTACAGAGAGACGGCCAGAGAGCATACGAGAGAACACACAGCAGAGCAGAGTTCATGAGCATGATCGGCAGGAATTATCTGGACGAAGAAAAGCAGGAAGAACCGAAAATGGATACAAAAGACGGGTTCATGTTTTTGGAGCCGGAGCGAGGAGGAATGGCATGATAAAAAGACTGAGACACTGGCTGATTGAGGCCAGAAAGAAGAAATGCCACCATTGCTGTCTGTGGTGTGAATATTGGGATATATGCGAGGAGGACAGCTGATGCATGATTTGAAGATAGTAGAACTAGCCGCTGTTATAGTGACAGTGCTCGTGATTGGAGTTGGATACGATTGGATAGAAGACAGAATGTATGATATAGAGGCAGTGATTCATGACATCATCACAGCTCCTGTCAGGCATTACAGAGAGAAAAAGCTCATGGAGCAGATGGAACGGGAATGGGAGAGATATCTGGAGAAGAATAGGGCGAAAATGGTCAGAAATCTGATGGAAGATCAGCAGAAACTTTTTTCTGCAAGTATCGGAGAAAAACACACGGTAGAAGAGTGGGGAGAAGCACTGGAAGAATTTGCGGAGTATCAATGCCAAGAGGAGAAGCAGGACAAGGAGGAAAGAACATGGCAGGATCATATCATGAACAGGTTCATGAGGAGAATCTGAAAAGAATGGAGAAGTTCCAGCAGGTATCAAAGAAAAACAGATACAGAAAGTGCGAAGTGGTTGAAAAAGTAAAGACGTCAGAAGGCGTGAAAGAACTGGGAGCCAAGAGAGCGCTATTCCACGGGTGGGATGGAATTAAACAGGTTATAGATGCATCTCCAATGATTGGAGGACACCCAGGTGGACAGATAGCATACACGATGGGAATTGTGGAATACTTGGACGGAACCGTGGACAGAGTATATCCGGAATTAATAAGATTTTTGGATACAGAGGATTTTACGGAAGATTGTAACGAGTAGGGAGGAATAAAGATGCCAAACGTGCGACCACTGAACAAAAAGAAATATGGGATAAGCAAACACGCTTTTCTGCAAGCATCGGAGAAAAACACACTGTAGAGGAGTGGGGAGAGGCGTTGGAAGAATTTGCGGACTACAAATGCCAGGAGAGGCAGAAGGACAAGGAGGAAAGAACATGGCAGGATCATATCATGGACAGGTTCATGAGGAGAATTTGAAAAGACTGGAGGAGTTCAATCAGGTATCAAAGGAAAACAGATACAGAAAGTGCTTGGTCACTTGCACAGAGAAAGGGCAAAAGGGCAGGCCAAGAAAAGTGCAAAGAAAAGCATTGTTCCATAAATGGGATGGAATTAAACAGGTTATAGATGCATCTCCGATGATAGGAGGACATCCAGGCGGCCAGATATCATACACAATGGGAATCGTAGAGTTTATGGACGGAACCATGGGTGAGGTATATCCGGGATACATAAAGTTCCTGGATACTAAGGACTTTGCGGGAGATTGTAACGAGTAGGGAGGAATAGAGATGCCAAACGTGCGACCACTGAACAAAAAGAAATATGGGATAAGCAAACACGCATTTGGAACGGCATACTCATATTGTCTGCAATATCCGGAATGGAGAGAGGAGCTGGGCAGCAGGACATCAACCGTCAAGAGTCCTCAGATAACCGGAATGCCAGGGGCGCACAACGGCAGTGATGCAACAGCCAACCTGGCGGAGCGCAGAGCGGAGTTGCGTGAGAAGATGCAGAAAGTTGAAGATACAGTCAGGGAGGCGGTAGGGGACAATAAGAGCCTCTATGAGTATTTGCTGGAATATGTGACAACGGAGGGAGCTACGTTTCACTGGATGAAGCAGAAAGGGATACCATGCGAGAGAACATACTTCTATGAGGTCAGGAGATATTTCTATTACCTCATGGCAAAGCGAATCTGAAAGTGCGGTACTCACAGGACAACTTTTATGTTATATTGATAAGGTCCAAAAGATGAGACAAAGATTCTCAAACATTATTCCTCACAGAGGCTCCGGTTTTTCCGGAGCCTTTTTCGCTGGAGAAGATATGACACAAGAACAGATAGACTATGTAAAAAAATGCATAAGAGAGGACATTCACAGATTTTACGTCTGGGGACCGTGGAAGAAAGTCCGCAGAGAGGTTCTGCAGATGGATCATGGAGAGTGTCAGAGATGTAAGGAAAAGAAGATATACACGAAAGCCACGACAGTGCATCATGTGAACTATGTCAAGAAACATCCGGACATGGCTCTGGAGATATGGTATGAGTGGAATGGTGTACGAAAAAGGAATCTGGTCAGCCTGTGTCACGACTGCCATGAGGCGGTGCATGGATACAGGAAACCAGAGAAGAAAGAAACTCTGACAGAGGAAAGGTGGGATTGATATGAAAAGGACAAGTGATACAGCAGATTATATGGTCACACGATGTCAGATGTGCGGAATGCTGAACGTGATACCGAGAGAATATCTGGATGGCAATGTGTGTGCAGATTGTTCCGGTGGGCCACTGATGCCGATGGGATACGCAATACTGCAGGAGAGACCAACGAGCAGAATCATGGTGCAGGTAGATGTGGAGCGTGACCAGCTGGACAAATTGATTGATGATGTGGCAGCAGTCAATGACACTGTGGACGGAATCATTCAGAAGATAGGAAAAATAAAAGAGGGATAACATGAAGCAGGAACAGATCATCAAATGTGGAGGGCAAAAGATAAAGGTATTCAACTGTGATCCAGAAAAGAATATGCAATGCGATAAAGAGTTCTGTATGCATAATATAAATGCAATAGACGGGCTGTGCGATCATACAACGAACCCTGATTTTGCTATGGAAATTGGACAGAAAGCACAGAAAAAAGCGTATACCCCCGGTCGAAAAAATTAGCGTTTTAATTTTGGTCACGGAGACCGGTGGGTGGCCTCGACAACGCCGAGAAAGTTCGCGCATGATAAAAAAATAAAAAATAGGGGGTGGAAATATGGCACAAAAAAAATCGGATATATTAGAAAGTTTAATTTCTCAGCTTGAGAAAAAACAGGCTGATATTTCGTGCTTTTTGGACCTCATAGATGACTATATGGCCCTCTACGATATCAAGAAAAAACTAAAAACAGACATAAAAAAGAGAGGAGTATCCTATGAGGCACAATCTGCATCCGGCAAGGCCACCATCATAAAACAAAATCAATCCGTCAAAGATCTTGTGGCCGTAAATAAGCAAATGCTTATGATTCTGGACAAGCTTGGTCTGACAACGGAGAAAACCATAAGGGATGACGATGATGACAAACTGTGATCCACGCATAGAGGCCTACATGGAGGCTGTGGAGACAGGAAAAGTGGAGGCGTCCAAAGATGTCAAGGCACTGATGAAGCATGTCAGAAAGTGCTTTGAGACGGAGGATATCTATGTGGACCAGCAGCAGTTGACGGACTACCTGGGACTGGCACGATATTTCCCGTATGATGAGGTTTTTCCGTGGCAGCAGTTCGTGATTGGACTGCATGACTGCACGTACTGGCGGGAGAACGGGCGGCCAAGGTGGCCGGATCTGCTCTGCTTGATTGGGCGAGGTGCGGGAAAAGACGGAACAATAGCGTTGGAATCAACAGCACTGGCATCTGAGTACAACGGAATCAGAGAATATGACGTTGACATTTGTGCGAATAATGAGGACCAGGCTCTCCGGCCGGTGCAGGATATCGTTGGAGCATTCGAGCAGCCAAAGTGGCTTAAAAAGCTCCAGCGATTTTTTAAGTGGACGAGGGAGAAAGTGGTCTGTAAGGCTACAAGGTCAACCATAAAGGGACATACAAACAATCCGGGCGGAAAAGATGGTCTCCGTTCCGGAATGGTAGTGCTCAATGAGATCCATCAGTATCAAGATTATAAGAACATCAATGTATTTACGACCGGCCTGGGTAAGAAAAAACACCCGCGCCGGTCTTATTACACCACCCAGGGAGATGTTAGGGAGGGACCGCTGGATGACCTGCTGGAGACAGCGGAGGGAATCCTGTTCGGCGGAGAACCGGACAACGGTCTACTCCCGTTTATCTGCAGGCTGGACAGCAAGGCAGAGGTACACGATGAGAAGAACTGGGAAAAGGCAAACCCATCATTGAGATACCTGCCGGATCTCATGGAAGAAATCCGGAAAGAATACAGAGACTGGCTGAAACGGCCTGAGAAGTTCACGGCATTCATGACCAAGAGAATGAACCTCCCAGACGGCTCCAGTGAAATAAAGGTGTGCGCCTATGAAAGAATCAAAGCCACTAACAGGCCCGTACCGATAGATGATCTGGTGGGAAGAATGTGCACCTGTGGCATCGACTTCTCAAAAGTCACTGATATGATTTCCGTCAATCTCCATTTCAGAGATGTGGATACCAGGTATGATCTAAACCATTCCTGGCTCTGCCTGCAGTCAAAAGACCTGCCAAGAATAAAAGCGCCATGGAAAGAGTGGGCGGACCAGGGGCACATCACACTGGTTGATGATGTGGAAATCCATCCGGAGCTGATCGTGGATTATATTGCAACTCAGATGGAATACTATTCGATCAAGAAAATGGCAATAGATGATTTCCGTTATGCTCTGGTGGCCAAGTATCTGCAGAATATCGGTTTTGATGCAAAGGTGTACAAAAACCTAAAGCTGGTAAGACCGTCAGATATCATGAAAGTAGCTCCGGTTATAGACAGCTGTTTTGCAAATGACTATTTCGTGTGGGGAGATAACCCAGTATTGCGCTGGGCAACAAATAACACAAAGATGGTCAGATACGGCCGGAAACTGGGAAAGGAAGATGATGCCGACATTGGAAACTTTGTATATGCAAAGATTGAGGCAAAGTCAAGAAAGACAGACCCGTTCATGGCATTGGCCGCGTCTATGACAGTAGAGGATGACCTGCCGTATGCTCAGAGCGTAAGCGCACCGGATCTGGGCGTATTCACATATTAGCGCAGAAAGGAGGGAACAGACATGGGATTGAGTCTCAGAAAGCTATTCAAGGCAAGAGAAAAACCGGGAGAAGATGTGCAGCGGGTATCATCTGTGGAAATTGCAGATCAACAGGTTCGTGATGCAGTAACAGAAATCTGTCTGAGAGAGCTGGCGTTTTGGACTTGCGTGGGGAAAATTGCCAACGCTCTGACAAAATGCGAATTTCGCACGTTTTACGAGGGAAAGGAACTGTTCAAAGATGAATACTATCTCTGGAACTACGAACCAAACCGTAACCAGAACAAAGCAGAATTTCTGTCAAAAGCTATGGAGCAGCTGTTCCGGAACAACGAGCTTTTGATTGTAGAGAGCTACGATGGACAGCTCCTGGTGGCTGATGATTTTTCCGTGACGAAAAATATACTGTATGGAGACACCTATACCAATGTACAGGTGGATGATTATACATTTTCACGGACGTTTCGGAGCGCAGATGTACTCCACTGGACACTCAACAATAAGAATGTGAACCGGATCATACAGCATTTGTATGACTCATACAGCAAGCTGATTGATTATTCTGCAAAATCGTATCTTAAAAGCAGGGGCAGCAGGGGAATCCTGGACATTTCGGCAATGGCTCAGAGTGACAAATTGTTCAATGAGAAACTGGAAAAGATCATGAATGAGTATTTTAAGTCATTCTTTGAAAGCCAAAACGCTGTCCTGCCACTGTTTGAGGGATATTCATACACAGACATTGGCTCAAAGACATACAGCGAGGGAACCAGCCGGGATATCAAAAGCCAGTATGATGATATTTTTGATTTCACGGCCAGAGGTTTCTCCATGCCGCCTACACTGGCCAAAGGGGACATGCAGGACACAGAGAAAGCAGTGGACGAGATGCTGACATTTTGCCTGGACCCGCTTGCACAGATGCTCATGCAGGAGATTAACCGCAAGAGGATTGGAAAAAACGGGGTACAGAAAGGGACAAAGCTGCAGATCGACACCATGAGAGTCAAACATATTGATATGTTCGACATTGCAACGTCAGCGGATAAGCTCATCAGCTCCGGAATTTATACAGTGAATATGATTCTGAGAGCACTGGGAGAGATAACGATAGATGAGGACTGGGCAGACCAGCATTTCATAACGAAAAACTACTCAACTATCCAGGAAATCCTGGAAGAACAGCAGAAAGGAGGTGGGAAGAATGCCGAGACAGAATAAAGTATTTGTATGTTTCCAGAAAACTGGGGACGATATTCACAAATTATATATCTATGATGATGTGACTGCATACGGCGCTTTTAACTGGAGCACATGGAGCTACGAGAAATCGGAAACATCGGCCAAGTATTTCCAGGAACAGCTTGCAGCCATTCCGGATACAGCAACCATTGAGCTGCATATCAACTCAAATGGAGGATCTGTCAAAGAGGGCGTGGCAATCTATAACCAGCTGAAACAGAAGAACTGTAAAAAGGTTGGATATGTGGACGGAGTTGCCTACAGTGTGGCGTTCCTGATCCTGCAGGCGTGTGATGAGCGCGTCATGGGACTGGGAACATCTGCATTGATTCACAATATGTGGGTGAGCGTGGACGGAAACGCCAAGGAACTCAGAAAAGCAGCAGATGATCTGGATGTGCTTATGGAGTCAAACAGACAGATTTTCCTGGAAAAATCAAACCTGGAAGAACAGCAGCTCATTGACATGATGGAGGCAGAAACATTCCTTACACCGGAAAAAGCTCTGGAATACGGCCTCATTGATCGAGTAGACAGTTACCAGGCTGATGATAAGGACGTACAGCAGAGACTGATGAGCCGTGTGCAGCAGTTGTCTGGCGTGATCGCACAGCAGAAATCATTCCGGGAACAGCTTGAGGTCATGCGGCAGCAGGGAGGCGAACCAAAATCTCCGGCACAGACTCCGAAACCAGAACCGGAGGAAAAGAAACTCACAAACAAGTTAGCAAAATTATTCCAAAATATGTAAAGGAGAACTGATATGAAGAATAAAGACGTATTAGCAATGGAAAAGGCCAAGATCGTTGAAAAAATGAACCAGGCCATCAAAAATGACGATGCAAATGCATTCAGTGAAGCGTTCCTGGAACTGTGCCAGAAGATTGAGGACAATGTTATGGAGCAGGCAAAAGAGATGTTGACAGAACAGGACGCAACAATCCTGGCACAGAGAGGCGTGCGACAGCTGACCTCTAAAGAAAAACAGTATTATGAGAAAATTATTGAGGCCATGAAATCTGCAGATCCGAAGCAGGCTCTTAATGACGTTGAGGTGGTTATGCCGGAAACAATCATTGATTCCGTTTTTGATGAACTCCAGACAAACCACCCACTCCTGTCCAAACTGAACGCTACAACAGTGACAGGGTTGACCAGAATGATGATGAATACAAATGGCGAGCAGAAAGCAACATGGGGCAAGCTGACCGCCAAGATTATCGAGGAATTGACATCTGGATTCAAAGAGGTAGATGTAACGCAGAAAAAACTGAGCGCATTCCTGCCGGTTTCCAAGGCTATGCTGGATTTAGGACCGACATGGCTGGATACATATGTGCGTCAGGTGCTCTATGAGGCATTGGCTAATGGACTGGAGTACGGTATTGTACAGGGTACCGGAAAGGATGAGCCGATCGGAATGATGAAACAGGTCGGAGAGGGTGTTGTAGTGACAGGAGGAACATATCCGGACAAAAACGCTATCAAAATGACTGCGCTGGACATGACACAGATGGGAAATGTTACAGCAATCATGGCCAGAAATGACAAAGGGCAGGCAAGAACTGTCACAAGCCTCATTTTACTAGTCAATCCAGTAGATTATTTCCGCAGAGTGCTCCCGGCCACAAGAATGCTGACTCCGGATGGAATCTATGCATCTGTGCTCCCGGTAGACGCTGAAATCATTCAGAGTGCAGCTGTTCCGGAGGGAAAAGCTGTATATGGTATGGCAACCAAGTATTTTCTGGGCGCTGGAATGGACAAGAATGGAAAAATTGAATATTCTGACGAGTACAGATTCCTGGAAGATGAGAGAGTATATCTCATCAAACTGTATGCGCATGGTTTCGCTCTGGATAATAATGCTTTCCAGGTCCTGGATATCGAGGATCTTCAGCCGTTACGCTTCAAAGTCGTGAGTGAGACTGAAAAAACCAAGACAGATGATGCAACACTGGCAGATTTGAAAGTGGGTGCACTGAAATTGTCTCCGGAGTTCGCAGCAGGAACCACGGAATACACAGCAACCACACAGAATGCGTCCAACACGATCACAGCAGTACCGGCAAGCTCCACAGCGGAAATTGAGATCACGGTGGGAAGTGTGAAAGTAACAAATGGAGCAGCAGCAAACTGGTCCGAGGGTTCCAATACTGTGACAGTGAAAGTAACGGACGGAGAGCAGACCAAGAGTTATAAAGTAACAGTAACAAAGGAGTAAATGAGCCATGGCAGACGACAAAGACAGCAAGCTCCTGAATGAAATCAAGAATTATCTGGAGATAACCTGGGATGATTCAATAGGAGATGAAAAGATCGGGGGCATGGTCAAAAGAGGAATGGCTGCCATAAGCGGAAAAATAGGGGAGTGCAATTTCTATGAGGAAACTCAGGAAAAAGCGCTCCTTTTTGATTATGTCATGTATGCCAGGGCGGGGGAGATTCCTCAGTTCTGGCAGAATTACAGAGATGAGATTATTTCCCTGCAGATAGACAGAAAGGTGGACGGATATGCCGCGGATCAGTAGCAAACATTTTGAGAATTTTGGAGATGGCCTGCTGACAATCTGTGAGGCAGACGAAAGGAGCCTGACCAGAACAAAGCTGGAGCATATACGTTTTGGAAAAAGAACGGTAGGCGTGACCAGATACTGGCAGGCGCATACGGCAGGAAACAAGGTGGATAAGCTCCTAGCGGTTCCAATGGAGGTACTGGATACAGAGCAGATAGAGGTCAATGATGTGATTATTTTGGAAAATGAAAAAACAGAAGGACAGACCGGGCATTATCAAATTTTACAGATACAGCCAAAGTATGACACAAAACCACCGGCGCTGTATTTATCACTGGAAAAATTGGTGCACCCATTCAAAGATGGGAGGGGTTCTGGTGGCGGTTAAAATTGGAGATCTGGCCAAGACGGTAATGAAAGAGCTGGATGATTATGGCGTGGCGGTTGGCCTGGAGGTTGAAAAAGTATCCAGGGAAGTTGCAGAGGATACAGCCAAAACGTTGAACAAAACGTCCCCAAAGCGAACAGGAGATTATGCAGCATCATGGACTTATGGGACAGGAGAGACCAAACGGACGAAACATACAATGATTGTCCATGCGGAAAAACCGGAATATGCTCTGACACACCTCCTGGAGAAAGGTCACCAGAAGCGAGGCGGCGGAAGAACCAAGGCCATCGAGCATATTGCACCTGCAGAGGAGGCAGCAGTAGATGAGCTGGAAAAGGAGCTGAGGATGAGACTATGACCAAAGATCAGATTGAGCAGATGCTGGGAGAAATGGGAATCCCGTTCGGGTATCATCATTTCACACAGAAAGAGATGCAGGATATTCCGCTCCCAATCGTTGTATGGCTGACACCGGGAACAGATAATTTTTTCGCTGATGGTAAGACATACAAGAAAATAACAAAACTGGATATTGAACTTTACACAGATAACAAAGACTGGGAGCTGGAAAAAAGGCTGGAGGAAATCCTAGACAAATACGGTATTGCCTGGGAACAGACGGTCGACTCATGGCTTGAGTCGGAGAAAATGTGGGAGTCACTATATGAAATGGAGGTATAAAAAATGAATGGAAAAGAGAACAAAGTCAAGTACAACATCAAAAACGTACATGTGGCCAAACAGACAGAAACGACCACAGCAGGAGCAACTACATATACGTATGACACTCCAAAAAACATTCCTGGAGCGGTAAGTATTAGCTTGGACGCACAGGGCGAGATATCCAAGTTCTATGCAGATGGCATCGTATACTACGTGACGAGTGCGAATAATGGATACGAGGGAGATCTGGAAATGGCATTGATTCCAAGCTGGTTCCGTACAGAGATTCTCAATGAGGAACAGGATAAAAACGGAGTCCTGATGGAAAATGCAGATAACCAGGTAAATAAGTTTGCACTCTTGTTTGAGTTTGATGGAGATGTAAAAGCAATCAGACGCTGCTTGTATAACTGCACTTGCACAAGACCGTCCATTGCATCAGAGACCAAAGAGGAAACGGTAGAGCCTGGAACCGAATCACTGACAATTACAAACAGTCCAAGAGAAGACGGGCTGGTAAAAGCGCAGACAGGACCGGATACAGTAGACGAAACATATGCAGGATGGTACGGAAAAGTGTATGAGCCGGATGCCGTGTCAAGCGAGGCAGCACAGACGGATGGGAAAGCTGTGGCATCAGACACAGAGACGACTGAAACAAAGAAATAGGAGGGATAGGCCATGCTGAGAAAAAAGGTGGAAATTGATGGCAGAGAGGTAGAGTTCAAGGCATCCGCAGCGGTGCCGAGAATCTACAGGATGAAATTCCGCAGGGATATTTTCGTGGATTTACAGAAGATTGCAAAGTCTGTGAAAACGAAAGGTAAAAAAGAAGATACGGAGTCAAGCGAGATTCCGATTGAGGATCTGGAAATGTTTGAAAATATCGCATATGTCATGGCACAGCACGCGGATCCGGAGAATGTGCCGCCGGACATTATGGACTGGCTGGAACAGTTCAACACATTCTCTATTTATCAGATCCTGCCTGCCATTCTGGAACTCTGGAACATGAATGAGGAGACAAAAAGTCAAGCAAAAAAAAACTTAGACCGAGTAGCCGGGAGTTAAATACTCCATTGTTCCTCCTGAGATGCTGTCAGGTCGGGATCTCTATCCGGGATCTGGACCTGCTCACAATAGGAATGGTCATGGATATGTTTACTGAGCAACAGAATGATTCGTATAAATATCCTAAGATGGCCACGCAGGAGGATTTTGACAAGTTCTAAGGAGGTGGAACGGAATGGCAGCAGGCCGGAATATAAAAGGAATAACGATTGAAATCGGAGGAGATACCACAGGCCTGCAGAAAGCATTAAGCGGTGTAAACGACAAGCTGAAAAATACTCAGGCACAGCTGAAAGACGTGAACACTTTGCTGAAATTAGATCCATCAAATACGGTGCTGGTAGCGCAAAAACAGGAATTACTGAAAAATGCTATAGCAGACACAGCAAGCAAATTGGACACACTGGAGGCAGCACAGAAAGATGTGACAGCAGCTCTGGAGGCCGGAAAGATTGGCCAGGAGGAGTACATGGCTTTCCAGCGGGAAGTTGAGGCAACAAAGGCAACACTGAGCCGGTATCAGTCGGAACTGGACGGATTGAACACCGAACAGGACAGACTGGCCACGAACACTGAACGCCTCAGCAAATTGTTTGATGCCCTGGGAGCGGACGTGGATGATTATGCGGACGTCCTGGGCAGTAAACTGGTAACAGCAATTAAAAACGGATCTGCATCATCAGATCAGTTAAAACTGGCTATCGAAAAGATTGGAAAATCAGCCACAGACGGAAAAGCTGACATCAAGCAGATGACAGACGCACTGGATACGGTTGATGATGGACAGGCAATACAGAACCTCATACAGGAATTAAAAGAGGCGGGAGCGCAAGCGGACGATACGGAAGAACAACTGGACGAGATGGGAAAAACCATCACAGCTGGTACATTGATGGAGGCCGCCGATCAAATTTCTGGACTGGGGGATAAGATAACAGAATTAGGAGACAAAGCAAAGGACGCTTTTCTGGAGACACAAGATGCCACAGTAAAAGCGTCCACTTATTTTGGAGAAACCGGGAAAGCAGCTGAGGAAACAGCCGGAGTCATCAAGGGCGTATATGCTGAGGGAGTAGGAGACTCTATGGATTCTGTGTCAAATGCGGTTATTACAGTCAAAAAGAATCTGAAAGATCTGGACGAGACTACACTGACGCATTTGACGGAGCAGGCGATTACACTGGATGAGCTATACGGAATTGACATGAATGAAACGCTCCGAGGCGTCAACAGCCTCATGGAGCAGTACGGACTCACTGCACAACAGGCCATGGACTATATTGTAAAAGGTACAGAGAATGGTCTGGACAAGACAAACGAGCTGGGAGATAACCTCTCAGAGTATTCTGGAAAGTTCGCTCAGGCCGGTTATTCCGCTCAGGAGTATTTCCAACTATTACAGAACGGCCTGGACAATGGAGCGTACAATCTGGACAAGGTAAATGATGCCATTAACGAGGTCACAACCAGACTGGTTGACGGAACAATAGCGGATTCTCTGAGTAAAATTGATGAAAAGACTGGGAAGGTGCAGGCCGGAACAGGAGGCTGGAGCAAAGAGGTTGAGGATGTATTCAAACAGTGGCAGCAGGGCGGAGCTACACAGAAAGACGTTATTAACGCAATTGTGACGGATATCCAAAACACAGAGAACCAGCAGGACAAACTGAACAAAGCAGCATTGGCATTCGGTACGATGGCCGAGGACGGTAATGCGAAATTTATCGAATCGCTAACAACTGTGGGAAACACCTATGATGATGTGGCTGGCTCCGCAGAGAATATGTTTGACCAGTCAACGACAGATTCTCAGACGTTTGAGAAAAGCATGAGACAGCTGGAGACGAGTCTGATTCCTCTGGGAGAGGCGCTGATGAATCTGGCAAACAATATTATACCGCCGATTGCCTCCGGAATAAAAACAATAGGAGAATTTTTCGGGAAATTACCAGAACCGGTACAGAATTTTGTGATTATACTGGGGGCTGTGATTGCCGCCTTTACCACTCTAGCGCCCGCCATAGCAGCAGTTATAACGATTGTGACAACATTGGGAACAGCGGTCCTGGGGCCGGTCATCGGAATTATTGCCGGTGTAGCTGCAGCAATTACCGCAATTATAGCTATCGTGAAAAACTGGGGGGCTATATCGGAGTGGTTTGGAGATTTATGGGTAAAAGTGAAAGAAAAATGCTCACAAGTGTGGGGATCGATCTGCTCATTCTTTACCGAAACGATACCGCAGGCATGGGACAGTCTGGTGGCAAAATTCCAGAGCATACCGGAATGGTGGTCAGGAATCTGGCAGCAGGTCGGAGATTTCTTCTCTCAGATCTGGGAGTCAATCTGCTCATTCTTTACGGATACAATACCGCAGGCATGGCAGAGCGTGGTTTCATGGTTCCAGGGCATACCGGAATGGTGGTCAGGAATCTGGCAGCAGGTGGCTGATTTCTTCTCAGGAATCTGGCAGTCCATGATGGAGAACCCTGTACTGTCCTCAATCGTAACAACAATACAGGATTTATGGCAGAATGCAGTTACTACACTGCAGGGCATCTGGTCCGGTCTGACAGAGATTGCATCAGGAGCCTGGGAGTTACTGAAAAATACAATACTAGGACCAGTACTCTTGCTGATCGATATGATTACAGGAGATTTTGGACAGTTAGCATCAGATGCACAAAATATTTGGCAGAATATGCAGGACGCTGCATCTCAGATTTGGCTAGGAATCCAGCAAGTGGTTACATCTTTTGCAGAAGGGCTTGTCACTCATGTGGTTACTTTGGTTACTGGATTTAAGGATACCATAACGAATTTATGGAATATGGTGAAACAGGCAACAACTAATGCTTGGACGAATTTGAAAGATTCAGTGGTTCAAACCGCACAGAATTTGAAAGATAATGCGCTTCAAGCGGTTCAGAATTTGAAAAATAGTATTCTTCAAAAGTGGTCAGAGATGAAACAGAATGCATTTGATACGTGGCAGAATATTAAGAGCAGTGTAGTTCAAACCGCACAAAATTTGAAAGATTTGACGGTACAGGCGTTTAGAAATTTGGTTTCTGGAATCCGTGGCGCCTTGGGTAGCCTAGGAAGTGTGGTCAGGAGTGGATTTCAGTCCGCTATCAGTTTTATTACATCATTGCCAAGCCGCGCATTAAAGTGGGGTGCTGATTTCATAAATGGAATTGCACGAGGAATCAGAAATGCTATGGGTGCCGTTACAAGTGCCGTTTCAAATGTGGCAAGCAAGATTCGATCATTTTTACATTTTTCCGTCCCAGATGAAGGACCGCTGACAGAGTATGAGTCCTGGATGCCAGATTTTATGAAAGGACTGGCGGATGGTATCAATAAAAGCAAGAAAATTGTTACAGACGCAGTGTCAAAGTTGTCTGCAGAAATGGTGCTTACGCCGGATATACCGGATACTTTACTGGGAGTAAACATGTTGGGGAATACAAATGCGGGCAGTGCCAGCAGTAATGTAGACCTTATAAATGCGGTGAACGATTTAAGTAATAGGATGGTTGATATTATGTCACGGTATTTTCCACAGTTTGCAAATCAGCAGCTGGTAATGGACACAGGGACACTGGTAGGAGAAATTGCGCCAGCCATAGATGATGAGATGGGGCGTAGACTAGGACATAAGGAGCGTGGAATTTAATGGGAAATAGGTATGTTCCACATGGAATAACATTTACAACTGTAGATGGAAATGAAAGTAAGCATACATGGAAAGACTGGCGGCTAGTGCCGACCAGTCGACCAGTGATTGCTCCACCCGATGTAAAGGAAAATTATATAGATATATCAGGAGCAGATGGATATATTGATCTGACAGAAAGTTTGACCGGAGATGTAAAATATAAGAATAGAACAGGATCCATAGAGTTTTTAGTAGAAAATAAAGAATCTTGGGAACTGGTGTACTCAAATATATTAGATTATTTGCATGGTCAGAAAAAGAAAATGATTTTGGATGATGACCAAGGGTACTATTACATTGGACGATTTAGCATAAATGAATGGAAATCTGAAAAGTTTAAAAGCAAAATCGTGATAAATTACAATACCGATCCATACAAGTATGAACAAAAATCATCATTGGAAGATTGGGAGTGGGATTCGTTCAATTTTGAAACCGGAATCATCAGGGATATGAAAAACATGGAAGTAAATGAAAAACTTGTACTGAACTTTGAAGGAACAAGAAAAACTGTTATTCCAACATTCATCATTAATTCTACTGATGGAACTGGAATGAAAATTGTTGTCGGTGGAAGTGCTGGTGGAAGGGGAACCTATACTATGTCAGATGGAACAACAAGAAATCCTGCAATCAGTTTCAAGCAAGGGTATAATTATCTTGAAATTTGGGGAAATGGTGTAATTTCAATTGATTTCAGAGGGGGGAGATTATAATGTACAGAATTTATGCTGATGATGAACTGTTGTATTCCCCTGAATTGATGAATGAAGGATATGGAGTTATTGGACCTAAACTAACCACTGAATTGAACAAAGCAGGTTCATTACAATTTACCCTTCCAACAACCAATGTCATGTATGATAAACTGAATAAATTAAAAACCACTATTGTTGTAAAATCAGACAATAATGAAATTTGGAGAGGAAGAATACTTCATGATAAAAAAGATTTCTATAATAGAAAGTCTGTATATTGTGAAGGTGAACTTTCTTTTCTTTTTGACACAATTCAAAGACCCTATGAATTCAGTGGTTCAGTAAGTAAATTATTAATGTATTATATCAATGAACATCAGAAACAGGCATCCGATGGAAGAAAATTTTCCTACGGTGGTTGCACAGTCAAAGATTCAAATGATTATATAATCAGAAGCAACACCAACTATGTCAAACATTTAGATGAAATCAATGACAAGCTGTTGAACAATCTTGGTGGATATTTGAAAATAGTAGGTGGTGGGGGTGGCTCAAGAAATCTTTGGTATGTTACAGACTATGGTGACATCAGTTCACAAGTTATTGAATTTGGTGTCAACTTGCTTGATATTACAGAATATATCAATGCAGAAGATGTCTTTACTGTCTTAATTCCACTTGGTGCAAAAAAAGAAACGGCTGATGAATCAGAAGGAAGTAGAATCACAGTTGAATCTGTCAACGATGGGAAGGATTATATTGAAAATACAACTGCTATCGATATATTTGGAAGAATAGTCAGAACACAGACTTGGGATGATGTTACAGAACCAATCAATCTTTTAAAAAAAGGAAAAAAATATTTGGAATCAGGAATTGAAATGGCAGTCACACTTTCAATAAAAGCTGTTGACCTTCATTTTCTTGATGTTGATACTAAATCAATCAACCTTGGTGATTACATCAGGGTTGTTTCTGCTCCACATGGACTAGATAAATATTTTCTGTGTTCAAAGATTGTTCTTGACATGCAGAACCCTGACAAAACTGAATATACACTTGGAACAAGTTTTCATGCAATGACTGATCAACAGATTTTAAATCAGAAAAAAACAAAAAATGCTTATAACATTGCAGAACACGCTTCAGACACAGTTTCTTCAATCAATGCTAACATTGCAGGAAGCTATGTTTCAAAATCTGAATTCGTTTCTTATCAGTCACAAGTGAATAATAATTTCACAGCAGTCAATAACAAACTGACTGCTGTTTTTCATTATAAAGGAACTGTTGAAAATGTGAACAGTCTTCCAAGTTTAGGGAACAGTGTTGGTGATACATATAATGTTGCCAACACGGGTGCAAACTATGCATGGTCTGGGAGTGATTGGGACAAATTGTCTGAAACAATCACAGAAGTAGATTTGTCCAAGTATGTTTTAATTGATGAATTTAATTCCATTCTTGAAAGGGTGAAAAAATTGGAAGAAAGAAATTATGGGGGTGTAAAATAAATGTCAAAAATTTCAACTTATTTAAGTAAAATTCTTTCTGCTGTTTATGGTAGGGAAGTAAGACAATCTATCCATGATGCAATTTCACAGTGTTATGATGATGTAAACAATCCTGATTTGAACACAACAGCATTCAAGACTGCTATTCAGGAAAAGATTGATGATGGTAGTATCCCAGCAATGACTATTGCTGATGGTAGCATCACACAGGAAAAACTGTCACCGGACATTCATTTTGGTGTTCAAAATGGTGAAGTTACGCCTGAAAAAATTGCAAACTGTGTTTATCCATATCATGGATTAAATTGGTTAAATTACGATACAGCAATTAATGGATATACCATTGATTCAACAACGGGTGAAAAAACAGTAAAGGCATCTTTTTCTGTTTCAGAAAAAATTGATATTTCAGGATATGTTTATATCTTGCAACATGGAGATAACACTGGAAGGCTAAATTTTTATAAGTCTAATGATGAATTCATTTCATCTGTTAGTTTTTCAAAAACTGATCCTGCATTTACAGAAATTCCCAACGGTGCTGTGACGTTAATCGTGTCCTTTCCAACAAATGCGACAACAAATATTGTTATTCCTACAAATAACAATAATGCAGTTGAGTGGGGATATCCTAGCCCTAGTGAATGGGACACGTTATTGGGTAAATATAAAGACGATGTGCAGGGTAAACCTATGATAGATGACACCCTTCCTTCTGCATTTTCTGATGGAAGTGTCCCATTGAATGCAATCAATGGTGTAAATCTGACAAGGTATAATTTGTTTAATTATAAACCTACTGTAATTGATGGAATTGAAAAGCAGATTCTTTCAAAAAACGTATCAATTTATTATGTCTATAATTTTGGTGAAAGAAGTCCTTTGTTTTTTAGAAGATTATATGAAGATGGTGCTATTATGACAAAATACTTTTCAGGTTTTACATTTTCATATTCAGGATATAAACCAACTATGATAGATTTTACTGATTATGATGTAATACATGGTGATTGTATTTATACAGAAGTTTCAAAGGAAAAAAAGAAAAGCACACCTGTCACAACAGAAAACATCATGATTTCAACACAGTCTGATTTAACTGAATTCTATTCATACGAATCAGGTTATTTCAATCCTTCTGACGCAGTTAAAAGACTTATTCAATCAGCAAACGGAAGCAATGTAAAAGTTTATGATGGTGGTGTTATGATGACCCTTGGTGATTCCTACACAGCGTATATGAATACATTTTATGATTCTTTTGCAAAAAAACATGGTCTTGTTCAGGATAACAGAGGTGTCGCATCTTCCACTATTGCAGGTGATACAGGTGGAAATATTGGGTTCAAGCCATTTTGGAATAGGTTGGATTCAGCAATTTTGGAATATGAAGCAGGTCTGACCATTGATAAGGTCACATATTCTGCTGATGATGTGAAACTAATAGTTTTCATGGGTGGTGCAAATGACTGGTCGACTGTTAATGATACTATTGATAGACTTGGAAAAGGTGCTTTTGAAACTGATAAAGGAAAACTTTATGGTGCATTAAATCACATCTTCGCAACACTTCTTTCTACATTCAAAAATGCAGATGTTGTGGTGATTTTACAACCTGTTAATTACAACAGTACAGTTCCAACAACTGAAGAAGGTGCTAAAAACGTTGGGTTCGAATCCTTGGAACAGGCACAGGGAATGACAAATGCACAGTTGTCCACATATTTAATGGCCAAGAAAGAAAAGATTATTCGTGAAATGGCACAAATGTATGGGTTGACAATCTGTGATTGTTGTTTTGAATGGTACAATCCAAACAATCCAGTGGATGCGGAAACTTATTGGCAGACTGACAAATTGCATCTTTCAAGGGCAGGCCATGAAGCAGTAATAAAAAAATTGGAAGGTACTGTAAATGACCTTCCTGTTAGAAGAAATTAAAATGTGAAAGGAAGATAAACAAGATGAATATTAAAGAAGGAATTTGTACAGGCATTGGTGTTTTAGGAAGTGTCATTGCATCACTGTTTGGTGGATGGGACAAAGTAAAGGAAGTTTTGGTTGATCTTGATTGTTCTGAATTAGCAGAATAATCAACAGACAAGGAAATTATCACAGGAACAAAAACAACCGCTATATGACCATTATATGAGGTCACAAGCGGTTGTTTTTATGTTCAGAAAGGACAGAGAAAATGAAACAGACTATTTGCAGTGTATTAGGTGTAATTGGTTCAGTGATTGCATCGTTTTTTGGTGGTTGGGATACAGGATTGCAGACGCTGATGATTCTGATCGGCATAGACTACCTGACTGGCTTGATTGTGGCCGGAGTGTTCCACAAGTCTACAAAGACGAAAAACGGAGCACTGGAAAGCAAGGCGGGATTCAAAGGACTCTGCAGAAAAGCCGTGATTTTGCTGATCGTGCTGATGGCGTACCGGTTCGATATGCTGATTCATGTGAACTACATACGTGACGCCGTGATTATCGGATTTATATCCAATGAGGCTATCAGCATTGTGGAGAATGCAGGTCTGATGGGGATTCCGATGCCGCCACAGATCACAAAGGCAATAGAGATTTTAACAAAGAAATCAGAGGAGGAACATAGAAATGAAGAAAATTAACTGGGTAAGAAAACTGACAAGTAGAAAGTTATGGACTGCAGTTGCATCATTCGTGAGCATGATGATTGTGGCCACAGGTGGAGCTGAGAACACAGCAACACAGGTCACAGCACTGATTATGGCCGGAGCATCCGTGGTGGCGTACATCATCGGAGAGGGTCTGACAGATGCAGCGTGCATCGAAGATGAGACAGAGAAATAACAGGAATAGGGGACGGGAAACCGTCCCTTTTTCTTTGATTGGAGGAAGATCATGGACAAAAAGCAACTTGAAATATTGACGAACATTATCGGAGGAGTGGAGTCTGGCGGTCAGGAATATGGACAACGTAGATACGAAGCATACGCCGGAAAGAGAGCAAACTCAGCGAATGAAAAAACCTGCACGTTGGGCTGGGCACAGAATTATGGCAATGAGGCCAGAAAACTATGCCAGATGATTCTGAAAGAGGATCCGGGAGCATTTCGCGGAGCTGACACTGCAGGAATTGAGTCCAGACTGAGCCAGGACTGGGAGGCGATCGGCTGGAATCCATCTGCAACAGAGAAAGCGGCGCTGATCGCAATCATCACGACACCGAGCGGAAAGAAATGCCAGGATGAGCTGTTTGAGCAGCTGATGGAGACATACATCAAACAGGCCGTGGCATACGGAGTCAATACTGTACCAGCTCAGATGATGTGGTGCGAGATTGAACATCTGGGAGGCCCGAAACCGACAAAAAGGATTTTCGGACGTGCGGCCAAACCGTACACGCCGGATAGCGTCTATGCATCGTTGATCCTGGATCAGCAGGATACATCAAACAACAACCAGGTTGGAGACAAGATGTATCAGTCCAGACATCAGTGCTGTGTGAAATGGATCAAGCAGTATGTAGGAGAAGAAAAGGAGAGCGCAGGAATGACAGAGAATGAATTGAGACAGATGGTAGCAAACAACATGAGAGGATGGATCGGACTGAAACGGTCAGATAGATCACACATGGTCATTATCAACTTATACAATAGCTGCCTGCCATTGGCCAGAGGGTACAGGGTAACGGCAACAGATGACTACTGTGCAACAGGAGCATCCGCAGCGGGAATCAAGGCCGGACTCACGGACATTATTCCAAGAGAGTGCAGCTGTGGATATATGATTCAGCTGTTCCAGAAAATGGGCCGGTGGGTTGAAAATGATGCATATATCCCAGATACTGGAGATTTCGTGTTCTATTATTGGAAAGATGGAACGAATTATGCAACAACGGATTGCACAGGCTGGCCGAATCATGTTGGAATCGTTCTGGAGGTCAATAAGAGCACCAGAGAGATTCTAATAGGAGAGTGCAACATGGGCGGCGGATTGGTCGGCACAAGAAAGATCACAATTAACGGCAGATATATCCGTGGATACGGAGTACCTGACTATGCATCCAAAGCAACCGGTAAAGGAAACAGTTCTAATTCTGGAACGAACTCCGGAACGACTTCCAGCGGATCAGCATCCGGAGGAATCAATAAGACTCCGAAGTGGGTGGGAGAAATCACACAGGACAATGTTCCGGTTAAGACCTGGGCAGGCAGCTCCACAAGCATCAAGTCCTGGCCGGTACTGGGAGCAGGAAACCTGGTGGATATTTGCGATACGATCAAGGACAACAGCGGCCATGATTGGTATTATATCCTGATTGCTAAAAAGGTTTATGGTTTTGTAGATTCATCGTATATCAGACAGGCTGGATCAAATTCCGGAAACAGCTCCAACAAGGCGCCGACCTACAAAGTGGGAACAGTGTACGCTCTGCAGGTTGAACTGAAAGTGAGAACAGGAGCAGGAACAGGCTGCCCAACCAAGAGCTACAGCCAGCTGACACTGGACGGACGGAGACATGATAAAGATCATGATGGATGCCTGGATGCAGGTACTCAGGTAACGTGCCAGGCTATCAAGAATGTAGGTAGTGATATATGGATTCTGGTACCGTCTGGATGGATTGCAGCATATTATGATGGAGATGTATATGTGAAATAACCGCAAATATGCGGAAATTAAGAAAGCCCCGGCAGAAATGCTGGGGCTTGTATTTGTTATACTAAGTTTACACAACCCACAGGAAATCTGGACTCTGCCTCATCAGAGGTTGTAATACATACTTTAGAAGAGATTAATAAGAAGATGGGGAAAACAATTCTGCTTGTAACACATGACCCTATTATAGCAAGTTCATGTGATAGAATTATTTTCTTAAAAGATGGAAAAGTAAAGGAAGACCTGAAGAGAACCGGAGATAAGGAACAATTTTATAATGAAATAATTACAAACTGGTGCTAATTTGCAAGTGCTTATATAAAATAAACCTTGTTCATGGATCGTATTCAACTATCTCAAATGGGAGTTAATTATTTATGCAGGAAGAAAAAATAAAAAAATATTTAATATTTACGCTTTTGTTCCAGATTATTATATTATTTGTAGGGATTGTTCCTACAAGTAGTATAAGTATCGGCGATAAATTAGAGATTGTTATTTTAACTAATATAGGTCTGTTAAGTGGAACAATTGCAGTAATATATTCGATTAATAAAGAGCATTAATTAAAAAATCATTTATGAAGATCATATAATCAAATTAAGAGAGCATGTGAAAAATGAAAATTATTATTCACATGCTCTCGGCTTTTAGTGTGAATAATCCGGGCTGAAATTCATCAACTGTCCGGCGAATAGAAATCACCTTTGCGTTTTGTTGAAAAGTACTCGCTATTGAGCGTTTGCGAATTATTGGAAAGAACAGGAAAAAAAGAAACTGCGTGAACAGGGAATGGAAGAAGAGAAAATCCAAAAGTTGCGTCAGATGGACCGGGCATTAGAACAGCAGGCCGGAATGATTGATCCCAAAAGATACATCGGGGACATTGTGATGAAAAACCAAATCGAACTACTGGAGCAACAGGTCCGGGAATTAAAACGAGAAAAAGAACAATTGGAAAAAGAGAACATTAGATTGCAAAAAGCGTTGAATAAAAAAGGTAAGCGCTTAAATTTTAGACATGGATACAAAAATCCCCGGCCACATTTCTGCAACCGGAGCACCTTGACAATTCACATATGATTGATTATTGATTTAAGTCGTTTGCACGACGTTCGATTTCAGCTTTGACTTCTTCGTTCCATGGGGCAAGCCTATCTAACTCTTCATCTCTCATCCTATCATTCGGGAGTTTTTCCAGAAGATAGGTTAGATAGTGATAGACGTTTACTCCATTTGCTTTCGCCATTTCTACCATTGTGTAGACGATAGCACTGGCCTGGGCGCCGTTTGGAGTATCACAGAACAGCCAGTTTTTCCGGTTATGTTCTACAGAGCATAACCGGAAGAATTGGGTGATGATTGATACCATCGCGGGAGCTGAGTCGAGTGCCATAATCTATAGCTTGGCAGAAACAGCAAAAGCGAACAATCTGAAACCGTATGATTATTTTAAATATCTTTTGACAGAAATCCCAAAACACCTTGATGATAAGAATGATGATTTCTGCGAAAGTCTGCTTCCTTGGTCAGAAAATCTGCCAGCGGATTGCAGGAAAAAGCAATAACTCCTTGCCGCTCAAGTGAGCGGCAAGTTAAATGACAGTACCGACTATGGTGCGTTTACTTATAAGAAGTTTACGGAAACATTTTTCAAAATAGAAGTTATCAGTGACTGCCGGTATATTGTAAAAGATACGGATGTGAAAACCGATAAAGAAATTGTTCACAGATATCAGACACAGGAAGATGCATGGAATGCCGCGATGCTCTGTGCTAATAGACAAACATTTGACTTGTCTGTAAAAATTCCGGGTTCAGTACATATGAGTGTAAACTATAAAGAACAGACAATTTCTGTCATTGGTTCTGATAATCAGCTAAAAAGACTCTACAAAGTAACAACAGATGCAAATCAATCTTAATGCATTACAGTTTCAAGAAAGTCTCTCCAGGGAGGCTTTCTTTTTGTTTTTTGGCAGAGTGTTCACTCTATCAGTAGAACATAATTTTCAGATGAAAGGAGCACAGAAAATACTGTAATGTTCAAATAACTATAGAAAGAGGTAAAAACATGGAGGAATACGAAAAAAAAATGACCACGCGGTATCCGAAAAAGAAACGGATATCCCAAAATTAACAGATCTGTTATTAAAAGTAGGAACACAGCAGTTTCTGGAAACCTTATCTCCATACATCACAGGTGGAGAAATCCTTTTTGATAGTGATGACGGCCAGACTTGGAAATTCACATTTGACCCGGAAAATAAAAGCTGGCAGCAGAAATGCGGAACAGAATCTTTCACGGATCAGATGATGATCCACGAATTGGAACAAAAAGGTTATGAAATCAGAAAAAAAGGCGGCACAGTGATAAATAAGAAGGCAGGAAAATCATGTGGTAAGAGGAAAATTGTACAAATATCAAATGCTTCATCGGAACTGATAAAAGCTACTATACAGGAAAAACACATGTCTTATCGCGGCCTGGCAAAGCTTACTGGTATGAATGTTAGCGTCATCAGTCATATGTGTGCCGGAACACAAAAGAGATTTAATAAAAAAACAATTCAGAAACTGGAATCTGTGTTAGAGATTTCTATTCCAGATATCAGCAATGATGCAGAGGCGATCATAAAGGACATGGAAGAGGGACAGACTATATAAACAGATTTTATATGAATAAGGAGAAACTAATGTATACAGGAAAATTTAGAATACCAACGAACAGATTTTGTTTTAAATGCCATCACAGAGTTTTTCACAGCGATGTCAAGGACTATCCATATGTGTGTCCTCATTGCGATGAAAATAAGTATCGATTTGAAACATATACGAAAAGAGAGAAAAACCGCTATGTCAATCCTATTGTGAATGCAATGAAAGACAGAAAGCAGTGATCATCTAAACACAGGAGGAAAATATGCGAACGATAAGTATACGAATTGAATTCGATTCATTAGTAGAAGATGGCAGTTATGATGCTGTTGAAACCTGTAGACTTACGGTTCCAGATGATGTAAGTGAAATCGAAGTAGCAGAAATTTTAAAAAAAGCTCATGAAGACAAGGATGTATATAAAGACGGGTATTGCCCATATACACTCCTCAATTACATCTGTGAAAAACAAGGATGGTTATTTTCGAAATTTCCGTTCGATGTAGAACTGGATTTCAAGTAAGAAAACAAGAATTTTTACGAAAAAATGGAGGAAATATTATGGCAACTACAGGATACGAACTTGTAAAAGAAAGCATTTTTAAAGAGGCGAATGAAGTAAGTGAACGATTAGGGAAAGAATCATCGAACCCAAAGTTACTGGGGGCTTGGGAAGCACTGACAAGTGTAATGAAAGCCTCTGCTTTATTTGATGAATATAATGATTTAAGAACATAAAATTTTCAAACGGTACTGTAATTGGAGCATATCCGGAAGAGATCATTCCAAGAGAAATGAAAGAAAACGGATGTCCATTGGAAGGTATCGAATAAACAAGAGTTTCAACAGAATGGAAGAATTTTGTGGAAAAACCGATTTCTTAAAAGGACGGAATTTATGAAAAAAAGAGTTAAATTAATTGTTTTGCTGATAGAGTTGTTAATTAGGCAGGCAAAAGAATACGAGAAGAAAGATGAAGAAAAATAGCAAAAAAATCATTTGGAAGTTTTTTCTCAATTGTTGTATACCCGATAATAGCAGGAATCAGTGGAATTATTGTTAAAAATATATCAGATGAACAGATAGTTACTTTGGGAATAACGGTTATGTTTCTTTTGATATTTGCTTTTGCATTATACTCAATTATTTATCCGGAGATCAAGAAAAATGAAAATAAATATAAAATTATTGCAACTGATATGCGTGCGGATTTAGAATTAATAATGAATGATTTAAAAAAAGCTGAAAATTAATACATTTATTTTACGATTAATAATTTATATATGTGAGTAAATTTAAGTTGAAAATAATGATAGAAATAGAGGAAGTACTAATGGAAGAAGTAAAAATCTTCTGTTAGTGCTTTTTTATTATTGAGTTTATGGAACTGTACATAGAAATTAAACTGAGAGTTTAATGACACATACTAAAAAAAAGGAATATCATTATTTTATCATGTGAGGTGTTAAGATGAAGTTTGAAAAGATCAGTCAAGAAGATAGAGAAAAATTAGAAAGAAGACTTTACAAAACAATTGTAGAAGAATTTAGAAGAGAAAAGATAAAAGATGGATATTATAAATATATTGTTAGTTTACAAGAATTTAAGTTTATAACTGATATAACGGACAATGAATTAAAAGAATCCATAAGTATAGCGGTTGATACGATGGAGGAATTGAAGAAAATAAATAATAACGATGGAATGAATAAAAAGAAATTGAAAGAAATACAAGATAAGGAGCATAGAGGAGAACCTTTTGAAACATTAAATATATGGAATGCAATAGTAACGGAACAATTAAAGGAATTGCTTAATAGAGCATGTGAAGTACAGAGAGTTGCCGGCGCATGGGCAGCTCTGATTGCGGGGCCGACAGTGATGAGTGCGATTGATATTGTTTATGAAACGGAAGTAGATGAGTTTGATAATGAGGAATTATATACACAAGGGGCATATTTTATCCTCAGAGCAATTATGAAAATGCATGGAACTGAAATATAGAGAAAAGAGAATAGTAAAATGAGATCGGTGTTTAATAAGAGCGAATATAGAAGATTGAAGCATAGACCTGTCAAGATTATTCAATTGCTCATGGATGATATAAAATGCTGTACAGAAAGAATAACAAAAGGATACTGCTCAAAAGATGTGGATAATATAGACATTTGGTTTTTAAACATTATTCCGGATATGTTGCAGAGTTTAATGGATAAAAAAATGGGTGTTCCAAAGGAAATTTATGATAATTATGAAAATATAGAAAATGGAATATAAGCAGCTGATGATGAGTGAAAAAAGATTTTAGAAAAAATGATTCTGAAGTTTAGAGAAGCAGACGAGAAAAAGTGAACAAGAAGGAAAAATTAATTCAAAAGCTTAAGGTTCAATCAAAATCATTTTCTTATGAAGATGCAAAAGTCTTGTTGGAATATTTAGATTTTTTGGAGAGCAATAAAGGAAAAACCAGTGGATCACGGGTAGTTTTCACAAATGAACTGCATGGAAATATTATGCTGCATAAACCACACTCACAAAAAGAACTGAAAAAATATCAAATCAAGCAATTAAAAGAATTTCTTGAACAGGAGGATCTGATATGAGTAGCGTTATGAAATATAAAGATTATATCGGAAGTGTAGAGTTTTCGGAAGAAGATCAAATCTTCTATGGAAAAGTCCTCGGCATTCATTCCCTCATTTCTTACGAAGGTGAAAGTGCCAAGGAATTAATTCAGGATTTTCATGAAGCAGTTGATGATTATCTGGAATTATGTGCAGGAAAATGAATTGAGCCGGAAAAAGCCTACAAAGGCTCTTTCAATGTTCGAATCTCGCCAGATCTTTATCGTTCCATTGCTATCCATGCCATTCAAGATGGAATGACTCTAAACAAATTTTGTAATGGTAATAGAACCATTATCAGATTTTGATGGGGGAATCATTTATTTCGAAAAAAGACGGATGGATATCTGATTGAGGGTGAAGGATATATTTTGGCGGGTCGGCAAAATAAGATCCGAAAGCGTGTCTGGAAATGGGAGAAAGAATATGTCCAGAAGAGGCTCCCTGTTGTGGAATATCAACAGGGAGCCTCTTATCTGTTATGATTCATTCTTTGCTGTTGTTGGAACCGGAATGCGGGAAGGAACATAACTGTTTGTATGTTTTACATAAATAAACAGTCGATCATACATATGATATGTCGCAAATAATAAGTAATATTGGGGTGAAAGATAGCGTTGTCCTTCCGCAGAGTGAAATAATGGAATGGCAACAGAATCAGGCCTGAGACTAGGGTAAACAACTAAAGACCTTACTGAATACAAAGGTTTAACATAAATGATATCAGTAATATTAGGGAAGCCATGGAGTTGAATTAAATGTTTTTGTGTGGGTGTAAAAAAATTGGTTTGCTGTTGCATTGTTTTGAATCTCCTTTTGAAAATTGAATTTAAATTGTTACATTAATAGTGTGTAGTATTTTATAAAAAAGTTGGTTTTGTGGACAAAATAAAATGGAAGAGGTGTGTAGAGATAAAAAATTTTGTCCACAAATTTGCAAGAAATGTAAAAGTAAGGGACAATATATGTAAATACAAAAGAAGAAAGTTGTAACTTATTGGTTTACAAGGGTATAAACAGAACGGCAATATAGTATACTACAAGTTTAATGACTATAGAGGTAGAAGGTGTTAAATTATATTTGCAGTTTAAAATCCTTGTACAAGAAAAGGAGGTTAAATATGAATGCACCATTAGTAAATGCAGTAGAGACAGGAAAAAACATAAAAAGATTAAGGGAAGAAAAAGGGATTACAGTAAAGGAACTTCAGAAAATCTTTGGCTTTGATACGCCACAGGCAATTTATCGATGGCAACGAGGAGAAATCCTTCCATGTTTGGATAATTTATTAGTATTGGCAAAAATTTTAGATGTGCAAGTAGAGAATCTTATTATTCAAAATCAAATCAAATAGGTGTGGTACATATGAAAAAAGAATATAAGTTAGTGGGAAAAGTTACAATCCCAAAGAAGAAACGTAAGGAAGTAAAAAGTATAATACAAAAAATTTTATATCTGGGTGGAATAAGAGAAAAAGAAACCATAGAAATTGATGGCCGGCAATGCATAACGGCAGGAATACCAAAGTGGAATGCACGTGAAGTTATTAGTTTTAACTATAATATGTTTACTAATACGAGCTATGAAGCAGGAAGGTTATATTTAAAAGCTGGATCGATAAAAAATCCATGTAATCATGATAAGGAATATGATTTTGTTGCGAATTTAATCCGAGTTGTATTAGAGAGTTATTCGACAACCCCGTGTTATTTGTGCTGTGATAATATACCGTGCTTCATTGTGGACTATGCACGGGTAATAAACGAAATGATTGGGAAACGGCTGTCTTTTCCAAACAGAAATAAAATGTGGAAGATGTATTACGCTTTACATATGAATGGTTGTGAAAATATAGCAACAAGAGAAATTTTAGAGATGGCAAGAACTACGGAGGTAGAAGAGTCTGCAGTTGAACATTTTCTTACAGTACTTTGCGTGGGAAGTTATGAACCTATTGTGCCAAGAAATTTTTGCAGAATAGATAAGAAAGAATTTGAGAACAGTTTTACACTTAATATTTTAGAAAATATTCGACAGTCTATGGAAGAATTGATAAATACAGAAGGAAAAGAAAAAGTTTTTGAATTCTTGAAAAATCTTCTAGGGAAAAAATATGCACAACGGAAACTATTTGCAGAGGAAGACAATTTATATGGAACAGTTGCAGCGGGATCTTTATATTTACTTCCAGCGATGCTTGGAAAGACCTATTCTTTAATTACAGGAGAAGAATTCTGGAAAACGTGGGAAAAATTGGATTTTGGAACAGGCTATGAAGATATAATCAGACCGAAAAATGATGTACTACCAATAAAGGGGACAGAAGAGGATATAGAATTCTACAGAGCATTGGGAAAGCAGAATGAAGATGAATTGATGCGATACAAAGGAGACAAAGAATTAATGCTTTCCGATAATATGCAAAATAGTATTGAGAGATGGAAGAGAGCGTATGGACAAGTTACAGAAAAAGAAATTAAGAAGTTGGAAATGGAAAAAGTATTGAAAAAGCTTTTGGAAGATTTTTTTGATATATGGGACTTTCGGGTATTGGATACAGCATTTGTTAGAGAATTCCTGAAACATAAAAATGATGACAGATATAAACGTGCAATGATAGTATTAATCGAATTAATAGACAAAGAAACAAAATACTTTCCAGAATTAACAAAAAGAGAAGCAAATATATGGTTGATAAGAGAAATTAGAGACGCAGATGAAATGATAGAGATAAACGCATATCTTGGAATGCTTCGAAATCATTTACGTCGGAAAGAAATCCTTTGCTTTTAAGGAGGTTACTTAAATGGGGACATATGTGTGGTATTCAGGGATGGCGGATTATCCGTTGGAGAAAAGAAAGAGAATAAAAGAAAATATTCTTAAGATGCTGGATGCAGGCGGTATGATGCAAATAGAATCAGTAAAAAATAACAATCATGAATTATATGTTTTATCTAAGCCGGAAAAAGATCAAAATAATAGAATATTGTGGAATTTTAACTACTTTGAAGATGATATGTGGGAAACTGCAAGTTTGGATTGCAAAGACTTACAGATTTATTCTAATAAAGTAGGAAATGAAGAATACAAAGATGTGATGATAGCATTGTATATGTTATCGGAGTTGGAAGATAATGATATCGGATTCACCATGTGCAATGGAGATATTGTGTCGGAAGAAAAATATATCGGATGGATTAATCAGATCCTTGGAACTAACTATAGTTTTAGGAAAAGATTTAATTTATGGGAAAATGTGGTGTGGTATATTGAGAATGAAAAATGTGAAGAGATGCATATAAGCATGAAGGAACTTTTTGAACTTATACCAAAAAATTTGCGATATGCGGCCGGAGGAACAGAATTAGCAGATCTTTTGTGGATAATTAATGGTACATCAAGTTTACTCCCAAAAAATGTAGAGAGTAATAGTTATGCGTATGATATTTGGCTATGTCAGAGGGCAATACAAGAAATTTTTATCAAAGATTTGGAAGATGAAGAAGAAAAAATATTAAGTTTGTTACAGATGCCGCGTAATCGGCGGAGATCAATTACGGATCCGGTTATGAAAAAGTTGGCAAAATTTACACTTTTTTTGCCTGCAAGAATTATACTGTTTTTATATACAGAATTTACAGGTGATAACTTTTGGGAAATATGGAGTGCTATAAAAAGCGGTGCGTATCATGACGAAAAAATGAAAAAATATGCAAGTAAAGAATTAGAACTTTACAGAAAAATTTTTATTGAAGGACCAATTGCTCCAGTTACAACATCGGATTTTTTAAGCCAAGATGAATACTTTACATTTTGGAAGACGCCCCCGGAACTAGGTGGAGAAGAAAATTATTATATATCAGATTGGGATCGTTTATATTGGTGGGGAAAAATAGAAGATGTAGAGATTACGGAAGAGATAGATATATGGTTAAACATGCTGGTGAAAGAATACGAAATGATATTGAACGGCAAAGAACAAGAGACAGAAAATGCATTTGTGGACCATATATTTAATACAATGGAATATTTAAATTCATTTTATGGAAGAATTTATTTGTTCAAGGAATTTTATAATGAACTTTTGAATAATTCACATGAAGTGAGATATCAGGCGATATTAGATCTGCTAGATAAATTTGGAGAAAAAAATAAAGAAATAGGACGTGTGTATCAAAAATATGGAAATAAAGAATGGTGTATGTTAAGTAAAAATTTAAAATGTAATAGAGGAAGAATGGAAATAAAGCGAATAATAAGTGTGATGGCAAATAAAGAATTAAGAAAAAAATATTTCGGATTTTAAGAGTACATAGGCGGATACGGAGAGTGTATTCGCCTTTTTCATACAAAAATATACAAGAAAAGTTGTCAATGATTAATGTTGGCGGTGGATGCGGTGAATTTGTGATTATAAATATGAACGAGATAAGGAGAAAATAAATGAAATATAGAAATTTTTCGGAAGAAATGCAAGAAAAAGATTTAAAAGAAGTATTGGAAATAATATATCCGGATACTATCTTTTGTGGATACAAAAGGATGGAAAGAGAAATAAAAATCTTTTTTAAATTACATGGAAAGATTAGGTCTTGTGTGTTGTTAGCAGATCAGGTCGTGGATATGCCAAATAGAATGGAACTAGATAATAATTTGCAATATGAATATCAGAAGTATATGGTCGCTAGAGGATATAGTGAATTATGGATAAATAATCATTATGTGAAGGAAAAGGAAGAATTTTTTTGATAGTAATTTTTCGGTTATTGTGTATAATAATAAAATATATAAGAATTTAAACGTTGGTGGATATTTATAAAAAAAGAATAAAAAATATAAAAAAAGAGTAAAAATGGCACTTTTAGTATCATTTTCAGTAAAAAAAGGAAATGAAGGGATAGGAGTTTGGTTACACTTTGGTTACAGCTTAAATGAAGAGGCCGCAACCTCCTTTCTATCAAGGGTTATTTTGATGCCGTACCGGTTCGATTCCGGTCTGCGGCATTAAGTAAAAATGGGAGAAACGTTGAAATTACAGCGTTTCTCTTATTTTTGTTTCAAAAAGCTTGAATACATTTGATCACTTTATGATAAAATACCGAGATTCCGATTTTCTATTAAATTTTCTCGAAAAATATTGACCTTCAAGTTACTTGATCGTTTACATTATAAGCAAGAAAAAAAAGTTTCTCGCAATGAAAGCGAGGCAAGTGTAAAGATTAAGTAGAAGAAAGGCGGGCGTAAGAGTATGAAAGAGAAAATGAGAAAAGTAAGATATCCAATGTTGATTGTGTGGGGGATATTTATGGGAGCTGCAGGAACAGCAGGAGTAAAATCATCGTGGCATGTAATACCTGGCTGGTTGATAGGTGTTATTGTCATATTGGGAATCATGGTGATGTTAACCTGGATGATTTCAGGGAAAAATGATAAGTCAATAAAAACACCTGAGAAGGAAACGGAAAAATTAACATCAAAGTACAATTCAGAAATTTCCGTTATTTCAAAAGCAGTAGAAGAGCCTGTGGAGTTGGAATTTTGGGGGAAACGAAATGGTATTGATCAATTTAGAGTAAAAAGTATCGCTGGACGGAATATTGTGAGTGATCATGTTCTGTTGATTAGTTTTGATGGTTCAGAAGCCAGGGATGTGGCATTAGATGCAGTTGTAACAGGGAAAGAACATTCGGAGTATTTTGGAAAGATTGAAATGCTTTATTGTAAGAGACAGCAGGAACATTGTGGGATGGAGAAACTTAAAACGGAAAAAATTGATAAAGTGATACTGAGTAAGGAACAATGGGAAAACGAAACAGGAAAAATAAAATTATTGGAATTGTATTCCATTTGAAAAATAGTATGAAATGCGGGAATATAGAAGGAAGTTATGAATAGCTGGCTTCTTACTATGTAAAGAAGTAAAGAAGCACTGGTTTTGATTGCCATGCATTTGAAAGAAGCTGCCACTGGCAGCTTCTCTTGCGTTTTTACAGAAAATCCTGACAAGATACCAGAAGATCAATCTTCTTCCACTGTGTCTCTTCATCAATACAGTTGCCCTCTTCAACGGAAGCAAAGCCACATTGCGGAGAAAGTGCGATCTGCTCTCCGACTACGGAGCGGGCTTCGGCATAACGTTTTTTAAGAAAATCATGATCTTCTAGAATCGGGTTCTTGGTAGAGATTAATCCTGCGACAAAGATAGCATCCTTATCTTTCAGGACAGACCATGGAGCAAAGGAACCGGAACGGGCATCGTCGTATTCTACGAAGAATGCGTCATACGGAATTTCAGCGATTACCGGGGCAACGGAATCGTAAAATCCATGGAACAGAGGATTTCCCTTGAAGTTTCCTTTACAGAAATGTGTTGCAATAAAGAAATCTTCCGGTTTGTGTTCCAGAGCTTTTGTTGATACAAGCTGGAACCAGTTCAGAATCTGTCCTTTTGTATATCCAAGAGCAGTTATCTTTTTCTGGAAGTTCTCATCGATGAGATAAGTCCATGATGTATCATCAATCTGAAGATAACGGCAGCCATGGCCGTAGAAATCTAAAATTGCATCCTGATAGGCTTTTGCAATATCATCGATCAGTGCATGGATGTCTGTTCCGTAATAAGGTGTCTCTTTATTACCAAGCTGAAGGAAGTGATCAATCAGAATCATATTCGGACCGGAAATACATTTTTTAGCCGTAATACCGTCATATTTTTGTGCCAGAGAATGAAGATAGTCCCACGCACAAAGCTCCGGATGTGCCTTGTTCTTATCATAGAAGAACTTACCGGTAACGGTTCCAAGCTCAATTTCATTACTGGTTCCATTGATTTCTTTTGTGAAATGAATGGTATCGAATCCATCAAATTCTTTGAGCCAGTCCAAATGCCACCACCTGCGGCGGAATTCTCCGTCTGTTACATATTTCAAACCATGTGCCACTTCCTTTTCTACCAGTGATGCGATTGCAAGATCTTCGGCTTGTGTTAATTCTTCTTTTGTAATCTTACCGTCTTTATAAGCTTTACGTGCTTCTTTAATTTCTGCAGGTCGTAAAAAAGAACCTACGATGTCATAAGTTAATGTGTCTTTTATCATATGAAAACCTCCGATTTTTTGATTATTTGTCTTTGCTTAGTTGATGATTTTATTATGCCAGATGTAATAGTTTTTTGCATAATACTTAAAATTGTGGGTTTGGTATAGTTTTAAACTATAACATATGAAAAAGAAGATCAAAATTGCTGTTTGTGGATATTTAAAAATTTTTTATTATCTTAAAAAGTGTATAATATAAATATGACATGTGTTACATTAGAGTTGAAATCACAGGAGAAAAAGGAAATCGAATATGAACAGCAGAAAAAAAGTCTTATGGAAGATATTCATTTCAACATTATATTTAAGTGCATTTACATTCGGCGGCGGTTACGTGATCGTGAGCCTGATGAAGAAGAAATTTGTAGATGAGCTTCACTGGGTCGAAGAAAAGGAAATGCTGGATCTGGTTGCAATCGCACAGTCTTCACCCGGGGCAATCGCGATAAATGGAGCAATTGTTGTAGGATATAAGCTTGCAGGAATTGCTGGTGTACTGGTATCGATCATCGGAACAGTCATTCCGCCATTTGTCATTATAGCGTTACTTTCTGTCTGTTATAATGCGTTTCGCACTAATGAACTGGTAAGTCAGATGTTGGAAGGCATGCAGGCGGGAGTCGGAGCGGTGATTGCATCGGTGACGTATGAGATGGGAACAGGCGTAGTGAAGGAAAAAGACGGAATCTCGCTGCTGATCATGGCGGGTGCATTTGCGGCATCCTGTGTATTTGAAGTAAATGTTGTGTATATTGTGATCATATGTGGATTGCTGGGTGCCTTACGCACATGTATGAGCAGGAAAGGAGCAGGCAAATGATATATCTGCAGCTTTTCTTAAGCTTTTTACAGGTTGGAATGTTCAGCTTTGGCGGCGGTTATGCGGCGATGCCTCTGATACAGGGACAGGTTGTGACGGGACATCATTGGCTTAATATGTCGGAATTTACGGATCTTATTACAATTTCCCAGATGACACCGGGACCGATCGCGGTGAATTCAGCAACCTTTGTCGGAATCAAGATTGCAGGGATACCGGGTGCTCTGGCGGCAACATTTGGATGCATTCTGCCATCGTGTATTATCGTAACTGTCATTGCAAAACTCTATTTAAAATATCGTAGCATGGAGGTACTGCAAGGTGTGCTGGGGTCTTTAAGACCTGCAGTTGTGGCGATGATCGCGGCGGCAGGAATCTCAATCCTGATCACGGCATTCTGGGGAAGCAGGGATCTGATCGCAGTTACAGGGACGAAGTGGAGTCTGGTACTGATTTTTGCAGTCTGCATGATATTACTTCGAAAAGTGAAAATGAATCCAATATGGGTGATGATTCTGGCCGGAGTGATGAAAGTGGGAATATCACTCATTTAAAGGTTGATGAAAGGGAAAAATACGCCGGAAAAAACAAAAAATGTGGAAAAAGCAAGAGAGGAACAAAAAATGGGGGAAAAAACGATTGAAAAAAATGCGATCACGGAAGGTGTTATCTGGAAACAGTTGTTGATATTCTTTTTTCCAATCATGCTGGGAACATTGATCCAGCAATTATATACAACGGTAGATACGATCATAGTGGGACGTTTTGTGGGAAAAGCGGCACTTGCCAGTGTCGGCGGACCGGCAGCAGTATTATCGACGATCGTGGTTACATTCTTTAATGGTCTGGCGAATGGAGCCGCGGTTATCATCGCACAATATTATGGTGCAAAGGACAGAAAGAGTCTGCATGTGGGACTACATACGGCATATTTGTTCTCTATTGTGATCAGTCTGATCGTATCGCTGGTTGGTACGGTGCTGACACCGTGGCTGCTTACAATTATGAATACACCGCAGGATATGATGGCAGATTCCACAATCTATCTCAGAATTTATTTTATGGGAATTCTGTTCACACTGGTCTACAATATGGGAGCAGCAATCATGAGAGCGGTCGGTGATTCCAGAAGACCACTTTTGTATTTGCTGGTCTGTTGTGCGATGAACATCATCCTGGATATCGTTATGGTGGTAGGAATGAAGATGGGAATTGCCGGAGCTGCACTTGCAACTGTGATTTCGCAGTGTGTCAGTGCAATTCTGGTTACATGGTCGCTGACCAGGGCATATGATGCTATGAAATTAAAGTTCCGGGAGCTTCGGATGGATGCCAGAGTATTGAAAAAAGAATTGAAGATCGGTGTTCCGGGAGCGCTTCAAGCATGTGCATACGGTGTGACGAATGTGGTGATCCAGGCATCGGTCAACAGCTTTGGTACGGATACCGCTGCTGGATGGGCAGCTTATGGAAAGCTTGACTTGATCTTCTGGACGGTATCGAGTGCGCTTGGAGCAGCAGTGACGACATTTGCCGGACAGAATTACGGAGCAGGAAAGATGGACAGGGTATATAAGAGCATCCGGGTGAATGTGGTGATCTCTTATATATTTACGGGAGCGATTATTGTAATACTTTTTGTATTCTGCGAGCCATTATATCATATGTTCACGACAGATCCGAAAGTTATTGAGATCGGAGTATATATGTTGCGTTTCCTGATACCGAGTTATCTGTTAAGTGTACTACTTGAAAATCTGTCGGGAGGCTTGCGCGGACTGGGAGATGTATTCTGGCCGACGGTATTTACGTTTGGAGGATTGTTCTTTGTAAGACTTCCGTGGATCATGATTCTTACGAAGATCCATCATGAGGTGGAAGTTCTGCTGATCAGCTATCCGCTTGCATGGGGAGGGACACTGTTGTGTCTGATCCCGTATTATTTCTGGCGAAAGAAAAAGAGAATGAAACTGGCAGGAAGATAGAGACAAAAAAGAGCTTGTGAAAAAACAGATAAATGTTTTATCACAGGCTCTTTTTATCGCCATGCGTTCGTAAGGAGCTGCCAGTGGAAGGTCCTGTAGATTGCCATATGTCCGGAAAAAGCTGCCGGTATATTAGTAATTTCCAAGTTTATTCAGATATTTATCAATGATATTCAGCCTTTTTTCAATCCCTTTTGCTCTGTGGCTGATGATTTCAAGCAGAGCCTCTGTTACAAACTGTGGTCCGATCATAGAATTGAAAAATGTATTACTGTCTACAGGTACTGTAAGAAGTATGTCGGCATATTTCGCAAGAAGAGAACTTGGTTTGTCCGTAATGACTATAATAGAGGCACCGGCGTCATGTGCCATCTCTGCAGTTACTTCATCCTGCGAAGAATAACGAGGAAAACTGAACAGTATCAGACAATCTGTATGTGAGATGTTACACATATGGTCGATCGGACTCATAGAAGTGGTGGTTGTCATAGTCACATGCGGAACCATCTGCTTCAGATACAGGAGAAAGAAATCCGCAAGACAGATATTGCCTCTTGTTGCTGCAATATATTTGTGCTTGCTGGAGACAATGAGATCAGCAGCCTGCTCAAATGTCTCGATAGAATTCTGAATAAAGATTTCTTCCAGGTTATGTGCGGCATTCTTAAAATGCCGGTTGATATAATCAGAAGAGGTGTCTAATTTGGCCTGCTTTGCGATACGCTGGGATGGGACCGTAATACTGCTGGAAATGCTGAGTACCTTATCCTGATAATCTTTACGCAATGCTTTCTGAAAATCCATAAAGCCGTCAAATCCGATCGTACGGCTGAAACGGATCACGGAAGATTCACTTACCCCAAGTTTTAATGCGATCTCCGTTGATGTCATAAAACAGGCTTCCGAAGCATTATCCAGAACATATTCTGCAATGATCTTTTGTGTCTTGGTAAGATGTGCAGAATGAAGCAATTCCTTCATATCTTTCATAATATAGTTCCTCCGAAAGTAATATTGATAATTAGATTTAAACATGAATCTGCAAAAGTTGCAAGACAGAGAACGTGGAAAAGGGAAAAATCACTCGGAAATGCGAAAAAAGAGGCAAAAACTTATAGATAATGATAATTTTTTGTCGTTATTTATATATCATGTAAATGAAGCATGCTCCAATCTTTTTGAGTCTAAATCGTCAAAAACATAAAAAACATTGTGCATAATGCATAAAAAGATATGTGAAAATAATAACATATATGTAAAATGTGCAAAAATAATTATATACAAAAAAACAAAGGTATGCTATTATCAAGGCATCGAACGACGAAAGAGAGGAAAAGAAATGTTACAAACAATTGAAAACGTGAATGCGGCCGTTAACAATTTCGTCTGGGGGGTTCCGGCAATGGTCTGTATCATCGGTGTAGGGCTTGTACTTTCAGCTCGTACAGGATTTATACAGTTCCGAAAATTTGGGTATGCCATTAAGAATTCTATCGGACGTATCTTCACAAAGTCAGAAGCGAAAGAAGGTAGTATCACTCCATTCCAGGCAGTGTGTACGGCGCTTGCGGCAACGGTAGGAACGGGAAATATTGCCGGAGTTGCCGGTGCGATTGCAATCGGAGGAGCAGGAGCAGTGTTCTGGATGTGGGTGTCCGCATTGCTTGGAATGTGTACGAAGTTCTCAGAAGTTACACTTGCGGTTCATTACAGAGAGAAGAATGCAGAGGGAGATTATGTTGGGGGCCCGATGTATTATATCAAGAACGGTCTTGGCAAGAAATGGTACTGGATGGCTTCGGTCTATGCGATCCTTGGAAGTTTGACAGTACTCGGAACAGGAAATGCAACACAGGTAAATACCATTACGACATCCATCGATTCAGCACTTATAAGCTACAATGTGATTGATGACGCACAGATAAGTATGGTGAATCTGGTGATCGGAATTGTGATTGCAGCACTGGTAGCGGTTGTTTTACTTGGTGGAGTAAAACGTATCGGTACCGTAACAGAGAAGCTGGTTCCATTCATGGCAGTATTCTATATCATCCTTGCAATCGGAGTAGTTGTACTGAATGCAGACAAAGTTCCACATGTATTTGAGATGATCTTTGTAGGAGCATTTAACCCGTCCGCATTTACCGGCGGTGTGGTTGGAAGCATGTTTATGACTATGAGACGTGGTGTTTCCAGAGGTATCTTCTCGAATGAGGCCGGAATTGGTACCGGATCGATCGCACATGCATGTGCAGATACAGATGAACCTGTAAAACAGGGAATGTTCGGAATCTTTGAAGTATTTGCTGACACGATCGTGATCTGTACACTGACAGCACTGGTTATCCTTTGTGGAGGCGAAGGAATCCAGTACGGCGTGGCAGCAGGTGCGGAGCTTACCATCTCAGGATTCGTAACAACGTATGGAAGCTGGGTGACGATCTTTACTGCAATTGCAATGTGCTGTTTCGCATTCTCAACGATTCTTGGATGGGGACTTTACGGAGCAAGATGTGTCGAGTTTGTATTTACAACAAAGGTTGTGAAACCATTTATGATCGTGTATGCGTTGGTCGCAATCCTTGGTGCAACAGTGGATCTTGGTATCATCTGGGGAATTGCAGATACCTGTAATGGTCTGATGTCTATCCCTAACTTGATCGCATTATTCCTGTTGTCAGGAACAGTGGCAAAACTGGTAAAAGATTACTTTGCAAAACAAGAGAAAAAGAATTAGAAAGACAAAAAAATAACTTACTAGTGAAAAAAATAACTTTTATTGCATTGATAATTGTGTTGTGTTAGTATGAGTTCAGGAAGAGATGAAGAATATTCTTCAACAAAATGGAATTAAGAAAAATAATCTTCATTCAGAAAAGTAAACGGATTAAAATTTTAGGAGGTTTTTCAAAATGAAAGTAGGATGTGTAAAAGAGATTAAAAACAACGAGTTCCGTGTAGGTATGACACCTGATAACGTTAAGAGTTATGTAAATGCAGGACACGATGTTTATATCGAAAAAGGTGCTGGCGAAGGTTCAGGATTCTTAGATGCCGAATATGAGGCAGCTGGGGCTAAGATGATTGATACAGCAAAAGAAGTGTGGGATACAGTTGAGATGATGATCAAAGTAAAAGAGCCGCTTCCGGAAGAATATCCATTATTCCACGAAGGATTGATCCTTTATACATATCTCCACCTTGCAGCTGATAAGCCGCAGACAGACGCGCTCCTTGGAGCAAAGGTAAAAGGTGTTGCTTATGAGACTCTGATCGAAAGAAACGGAAGCATTCCTCTGCTTGCTCCAATGAGTCAGATCGCAGGACGTCTGAGTATTCAGGAAGGTGCAAAATACCTTGAAAAGAGATTCGGTGGAGAAGGCGTTCTCTTAGCAGGAGTTCCTGGAACACCAAAGGCTAACATCGTAATCCTCGGCGGCGGATCTGTAGGAACAAACGCTTGCAAGATCGCAGTTGGAATGGGAGCTAACGTAACAATCATGGATATCAACCTTCAGAGACTTGCTTATCTGGATGATATCTTCGGAGCACGTATTCAGACACTTGTTTCTAACGATGCAAATATTGAAAAAGCTGTAAAAGAAGCAGACCTCGTAATCGGATGCGTTCTGATTCCAGGAAAATCAGCTCCTAAGATCTTCAAGAAAAAATATCTGAAAGAGATGAAACCAGGCGCTGTATTTGTAGACGTTGCCGTTGACCAGGGCGGATGTGGTGAGACAACAAAGGTTACATACCATGATGATCCAATCTTTATTGAAGACGGTGTTGTTCATTACTGTGTAGGCAATATGCCGGGAGCAGTTCCAAGAACATCTACAATCGCACTTACAAATGCAACATTATCCTATGGATTGCAGATTGCAGGAAAGGGACTGGAGCAGGCTTGCAAAGATAACGAAGTTATCTACTCTGCAATCAATACATATGATGGAAAATTAACATGTAAGAACGTAGCAGACAGCTTTGACTGTTATGAATACACAGATATCAAATCTGTTTGTTAATCAAATCGTTATTATACATTATAATAAGAAGAAACTAAAACTAAATCGTCATGCGTTCGAAAGAAGCTGATTAATTCCTATGAGTGGAAAAATGCCGGTATCTTGGGGGGTACCGGCATTCTGTGAATATATCTGTCCGGTCGGAACACTGGAGGGAGGAATCCCGCTCCTTTCCACACATCCGGAACTGCGCCGTGTGATCGGGACATTATTTTCCGTGAAAATGGTAATCCTGGTGATCACACTGGTGGGATGTTTGAGTATCTGCAGGTTTTTCTGCAAAGTGATGTGTCCGCTGGGAGCAATCTATGGACTTTTGAATAAAGTCAGCCTTTTTCATATGGATGTGAATATGGGAAAATGTATACATTGTGGTAAATGTACGCATGTCTGCCCGATGGATGTGGATCCGGTAAAGACACCGGATTCTGCGGAATGTATCCGTTGTGGAAAATGTGTGAGTGCGTGTCCGAAAAAGGCGTTGAAACTTGGAATGAGATAAAAACATTCGTCAAATTGTACAAAATAGATGAAAAAATCAAAAAATACTTGAAAAAAATACATAAAATCCTATAATGAAGGTAGGTTAAGGAAATGTTAAGAAATGAAAGACATTGGAGGTGTTGGTATGATTAGTTTTATCATTTGCTTGGCGCTACTTATAGGAGGGTATTTTGTCTATGGTAAAGTGGTTGAGAACACTTTTGCACCGGATGACAGAGAGACACCGGCGGTTCGGATCAATGACGGTGTCGATTATGTGGTAATGCCACAGTGGAAATTGTTCCTGGTACAGCTGCTGAATATTGCTGGTCTGGGACCAATCTTCGGAGCTATGCAGGGAGCATTGTGGGGACCGGTTGTATTCCTGTGGATTACATTCGGTACGATTTTTGCAGGTGGTGTACATGACTATTTTTCAGGTATGCTTTCTGAAAGAAATGACGGAGCATCTATTTCCGAAGTGTGCGGAATTTATCTTGGAAATGTAATGAAGAATGTGATGCGTGTATTCAGCGTTGTACTTCTGGTCATGGTTGGTACGGTATTTGCAGTAGGACCGGCGGGGCTGATCGTTACATTGCTTGGCAATAAAGGCGTGACGGGAGCCTTGGCTAACCCGGAAGTATGGCTTTGGATCATCCTTGCATATTACTTTGTTGCAACATTTATTTCAATCGATAAGATCATCGGACGTATCTATCCATTGTTCGGTATCTGTCTGATCGTTATGGCAGTCGGTGTTATCTTTGGTATCTTTATGAATCCGAATTATACGATTCCTGAGATCTGGACGCATTTTACCAATATGCATCCGGCGGGAAAGCCGATCTGGAGCTTCATGTTCATTACCGTAGCATGTGGAGCTATTTCCGGATTCCATTCTACACAGTCACCACTGATGGCACGTTGTATGAAGTCTGAGAAACAGGGACATTTCGTATTCTATGGTGCGATGGTTGCAGAAGGTGTGATCGCACTGATCTGGGCAGCAGCAGGATGTTCTATTTATAAAATCACAGGTGGTCTGAGTACAGGTCTGAATGATATTCTTGCAAATGGTCAGTCATCAGCAATCTATGATGTATGTATTAAGACTATGGGCGGTGTCGGTGTTGCACTTGCAATGATCGGAGTTATCGTATGCCCGATCACTTCCGGAGATACTGCATTCCGTAGTGCCCGTCTGGTACTGGCAGACTGGTTCAAAGTTGATCAGAATAAGATGCAGAAACGTCTGATGTTATGTGTTCCGCTTCTGGCAGTCGGAGCATTTGTCGGACATCTGGATTATGCAATCGTATGGAGATACTTCAGCTGGACAAACCAGACACTTGCTATGATCGTTCTGTGGACAGCAAGTATGTATCTGTTCCGCGAGAAGAAGAATTACTGGATCACAGCGGTACCGGCAACATTCATGAGTGCAGTTTCCATGACATATTTCTTCTGTGCAGAAGAGTGTCTGGGACTTTCTACGAAGGTTGCTTATCCGGTAGGAATTATTCTGGCAGCAGCATTCCTTGGAATCTTTATCCATGCTACAAAGAAACCAATGAAAGCATAGTTGTAAGAAAGCGTAATTTGAATCGCCATGCGTTCGAAAGAAGCTGCCAGTGGCAGGTTCTGTAGATACATAAAAAGGCAGAATGAATTGACAGAAATGAGATGATGAAAAGATGAAACCACGAAGACTGGGTAATGTATCGATTCCGGATGAAGAATTGATAAAAGACAGAAAAGAATGTAAGAAGATCGGACCTTGTGGCATTGGAAAAAAGGCGGTGTATCTTAGCAGTTTCTATATTGACAGAAGGTATTACATACCGATCAGTTCTGTAAAAAGGATCTTCAAAAGAATCGCCATGAGTAAGGGTGGATTTACAGGAAAAGGAGTATTCGGTACATTATCCTATCTTGTGGTCGTATATGAGGACGGAAAAGAAAAGCAATGCAATTTCAAACATGAAGAAGATGTGGACAGATTTCTTGCGTACATAGAAGAAGAATATCCGGATATTCCGGTACACAGTCTTGAGGCTGAGAGAAAGCTGGCAGAGAAGGAAAGATGGCTGGCAGAAAAGCAAAGAGAAAGAAATGTATCGGAAGAAACAAAAAGATGTCTCGTGAAGCTGGAGCAGGCAGAACAGTATCTGAAAAAGCAATCGGATATCTATATGGACTTGAGTCAGTCGGCGAAGAAAAAGCGTACTTATGACAGAAGTAACCCGGCGTATAAATGGGTAGCTCTTGCAATCGTACTGATGGGCGGTGCGGCATTCGTCTATGGTATCTATGCATTGACGACCCATGCAGGATTTGGAATGTATTTCCTTTTGTTTGGTCTGGCTGCAATCTTCTTATTTGCCGGAGCGAATGTACTTCCGACTTCGAAGAATAATAAGAATTATATTGAGAAGCGGCTGACGGAATCGATCAGTCAGATGGAAGAGTATATCAGAGTGTATCCGGATTTTCCGGTACCGGCTCACTATGCACATCCGATTGTGCTAAAGAGAATGCAGGAAATTATGAAAGAAGGGCGTGCGAGAAATATTCCGGAAGCATTGCAGGTTTTGAAAAAAGATCTGAAAGCGTTGAATTCCAGCGTAGTCGTCGAGAAAGAAGAGTATGACGAAGTGGTAGCGATCAAACCGATGTTTCTGGTGATGGATTATAAATAATTTGGCAGATAGAAAATGCGGTCGGCATATATTCTGAGATTATGAGTAAGAATATATTGCCGGCCGTATTTTTGAAATATCAAAGTATACAAGAGAAGATACCAGCGGGAGGTTCTTTGTAGCGCTATGTGTTTGAAAGAAGCCACCGGTGGCGGGTACTTAGATTTTAAGCTTCAATATATATGCTAAAACCAGGAATAGTATTGCGATACATTTCACACCAATAGACACTCCGACATACCCCGGCAGCAAATATCCTTTTTGCTTTTTGCCTAATATTAAAGAAATGATATCGATTATAAAAAAGACGATTAGAACAATTGCAGCACCGAAGATCAGTAGCATAGCATCACCATTATTATGTGTCAGTGCAGTTACGACTCCAACATTTGTAATTGACATCCAGCTGTAGATTATGTATATCATGCATATTAAGTTAAAAATAATATCAAAGACAACTTTTGCGTTTCTTGTTCTGTTCTTCATTTTAATGTCCCCTTTCTTTAAGAGAATTTGGTAATAGCCGGCATTCTTATCAATTTTTTGTTTCTTCTCTTTTGTTGTCTATAATATAAACCATCAAGTAACTTGAAGGTCAATAGTTTTAGAAAAAATAATTTGTAACTGCTTCTGTATTGTGGAAAAATCAGAATATTGGTATAATGAGAACATACATTCGAAGTAGAAAAACTTTGTGAATGAATTTGTGAGTAAAGGAAGGAGGAGAACAGGCATGGCAGACAAAGGACGGAGAAGCTATATCGCAATCGACCTGAAATCATTTTACGCATCGGTAGAATGCAAAGAAAGAGAACTGGATCCGATGACGACCAATCTGGTAGTAGCGGACAAAAGCCGTACGGAAAAGACTATCTGTCTGGCAGTGTCTCCTTCCTTGAAATCCTACGGGATACCGGGCCGTGCCAGACTCTTCGAGGTCATGCAGAAGGTAAAAGAAGTGAATAAAAGACGGATCTGCATGGCACCCGGAAAGAAGTTTGCAGGAACTTCCGTAGATAATGAAGAAATAAAACTACATCCGGAATTGGAACTGGATTATATTACGGCGGTTCCGAGAATGGCATTATATATGAAATGCAGTACGGAGATCTACAACATTTATCTGAAATACGTTGCACCGGAGGATATCCATGTCTATTCCATTGACGAGGTATTCATGGATGTGACCGATTACCTGAATACTTACCGGATGACGGCAAGAGAGCTGGCTGGAAAGATTATTCGGGAGATCCAGCAGGAGACGTCGATTGCGGCAACGGCCGGAATCGGAACGAATCTGTACCTGTGTAAAGTTGCCATGGATATTGTGGCGAAGCATATCGAGCCGGATCAGAATGGGGTGAGGATCGCAGAACTTACAGAAATTTCTTATAGGAAGCTTTTGTGGGCGCACCAGCCGATCACGGATTTCTGGCGTGTGGGCCCGGGGTATGCGAAGAAGCTTGCGGAAGTCGGATTATTTACCATGGGAGATGTGGCAAGATGTTCTCTTGGTAAGCCGGGGGAATATTATAATGAAGATTTGCTGTACCGGCTATTTGGGGTGAATGCAGAACTTCTGATTGACCATGCATGGGGATGGGAGCCATGCACGATCGCAGATGTGAAGGCGTATAAGCCCGAAAATAACAGTATGGGTGCGGGACAGGTACTGCATTGTCCATATAATTTCGAGCAGACGAAGATCGTGGTAAAGGAAATGATCGACCAGCTGGCATTGGATCTGGTAGATAAACGTCTCGTAACGGATCAGATCGTTCTGACGATCGGATACGACATCAAGAATCTGGAACAAGGAACGAAGAAAAATGTAGGGGAGATCACGACAGACTGGTACGGCAGGAAGCTGCCGAAACATGCACACGGAACCGCTAATCTGAAGCTGCATACTTCTTCATCGAGGCTGATGACACAGGCAGGTGTAAAGCTGTATCATGAAATTGTGAATCCGGATCTTCTGATCCGCCGGATTACGATGGCAGCGAATCATGTGATCAGTGAGAAAGAGGTCCAGGAAGGACAGCAGTATGAACAGATGAATCTTTTTACAGATTTTGGAATTGCAAAGAAGGAAAAGGAAGAGAAGAATGAGAAGCTGGAACGGGAAAAGAAGATGCAGAAGGCGATGCTGGATATCAAGAAAAAATATGGAAAGAATGCAATCTTAAAAGGAATGAATCTGCAGGAGGATGGAACTGCGATGGAACGGAACCGGCAGATCGGAGGACATAAAGCGTGAGGAATGAAAATGTTTCGAAAGAAAATGTTACACAGGTTTCGGGGAAATTACAGAAATCGGTGATCGAAGTGCAGCAAAAGTATGGAGATATTCTGAACCTTCCGCATCATGTATCGGAGACACATCCGCCGATGCCGATAGCAGACCGAGCGGCTCAGTTTGCACCATTTGCGGCACTGACCGGCTATAAAGAAGCAATAGAAGAGACAGAGCGGCTGGCAGAGAAAAAAATCGAGCGGGAATACGAGTAAAGGCAAAAAATGGAAGAAAAATATGGTGAATCTCTTGACCTTCAAGCGGCTTGAAGGAATATAATCATCTTAACAAAGAGGGAGAAGGATGTAGATATTCGGAATGAGGGAAGGTGACAGTATGGAAAAAAGTGAAGAAAGAAACAAAATCATTTCTAAACTTCAGACAGTAATAAAAGAACAGATTGAATTAAAAGAAATCGAAATACCGGGAACCATTACATTTCAGGTTATGTCTGTGGATGGTGGGAATGTATCGGTGGGAGCCGGTGAAGTGCTTCTGCTTCGTTACAGTGCGACTCATCTGGAATACAGTCATGAGTTGGAAGACGAGAACCAGAAGTTTCATATGGCAGTTCATATCATTTATTGTAAAGAGCAGAAAGGTTTGTTTGGAAAAGTAAAGTACAAGACGATAAAACACCGCAAAGAAATCATTACAGAAGCAGACTGGAAAAATGGAAAGAAGGTGTCACTTTATGAAGATTAAAGATGTAGAAAAACAGGTTGGCATTTCCAAGGCGAATATAAGATTCTACGAAGAAGAAGGACTGATCCATCCGGCACGTAATCAGGAAAATAATTACCGGGAGTATTCAGAAGCAGATGTAGAACAGCTTCAGGAAATTAAAAAGTTGCGTCTGATCGGTATTCCGGTACAGGAGATCAAAGATATCTATGAAAATAGATTGACTTTACAGGAAGCATTATCTCACAGATTAGATGAGATCGAAAAAGAAGAACGAACATTAAAAGAGACAAAATTGACCTGTCAGAAGGCATTGAAAAGTAAGCTTGATATTACATCGATCGATCAGCTTGAGATTGAGGAAGAAAAAGAAGAGTGGCAGGTACGTCTGGCAATTCTTTTGAAAGAGGATATTGTACAGAAGAAATTAAGCAGGGATGAGATGAACAATGAGATTGCATGCTTTTTTATTGCAGGAACGATCTTAAGTGTGATATCTATATGGCTGCTTCCGAAGGATTATATCGGAACACATCTTTATGTCGGGCTGATTTCACTTGCAGCTGTGGTAGGTCTGCTGATCATAGGAACATGTTCGGCGAATATGAAAGTGCATCTGACATTGTTGCTTCTGGGGGCAGTTGTACAGCCTGTCGGATTTTTTACAATCGGAACATTGATGGGAAGCGGATATATTGTGTGTCGTGATACAGCGGTATTGAAGCAGTATGTAATCTACCTGTATGGCGGGGCATTTATTCTTGCAATTATATTGTGGATGGGCTCAAAGCTGAACCGCTATATTCTGAACAAACTCTGGATCAGTATGCTTGCAAGCCTGATCATGGCAGGAGTGATAGCACAGATGCTGAATCAGAAGTATGGACACTTGATGGCAACAGGCGAACTTATCGTGGGATTTTTGTGTGCTGTTATTTATCTTGCTGCTGTATCCGGAACATGGACACTGGCGAATGCAGACTGGGGAAAATATAACCGGTATCATGCAGTGTATACGTCGAACAAGATGATCAATGTATTCGCAACGATATTCAATGCAGCCGGATACTATAGTGGAAAGAACTGGAGGAGATAGCAGATATGAATTATATTACATTTAATGAAATTATTGAAGTGAACGGATTGCTGGAGGAGAAAGGACTGAATTTTAAAGTCCACTTAAGAGATGCCTGTGGGAAGCAGTCATGTTGGATCGAACCGTTGGGAAATTGTGCATGCGAAGGACGGTATGAGGAGATGTATCAGGTTGTGGAGGAGTATTTTAGAAGGAAAGGGCAGAAGATTACGTTTGATGAGACGAAGTTGAATTTTTTTGCTGTTTAATTTATCTGAAAAAATATATTGAATAATATTTACTTGTATGTTAATCTATATAAAAGCATACTTCAAAAGAAATCTAAGGTATATTGAATCATATACCATCTACATTCTAATTACATTTCAGAAATCTATGCTTTTTATACCAATCAATTGTAAAAAGCAGGAGAGGACTGAACGTGTAAGTAAGATATCCTCCTGCACATAGGAGGAATTAAATATGGCGAGAAGAAAGAGTCAGAAGAGACGCAACAAAAAGTATCAGGTAAACAACCGTCAGTTAAAGGCAAAACGGCCATACAAAGATACGATTTTTCGAATGTTGTATCATGATAAAGAAAATCTGCTATCATTGTATAATGCAGTGAATGGTCGGAATTATACTAATGCAGAAGATTTGCAGATTGTCACATTAAAAAATGCAATTTATATGGGAATGAAAAATGATCTGGCATTTATTATGGATATGAATTTATATTTGTATGAGCACCAGTCGACGTATAACCCGAATATTCCGCTTAGAAATTTATTCTATATTGCGGATGAATATCAAAGATTAGTAGTTCAGAAATCTTTATATTCAACGGTAATACAAAAGATACCGACACCAAGATTTATTGTGTTTTATAATGGGACGAAAAAGGTAGACGATTATAATGAATTCCGATTATCTTCAGCTTATGAGAACTCGACGGATAATCCGGATCTGGAATTAAGGGTGACTATGTTGAATGTAAATGATGGTCATAATCTAGAACTGATGGAACACTGCAGAACATTAAAGGAATATGCTAAATATGTTGCGAGGGTAAGAAAATATGTGACGCAGAATATTCCTCTGGAAGAAGCAGTTACGCGAGCGGTAGATGAATGCATAGAGGAAGGAATTCTGGCAGAATTTTTGATGAAGAATAAGGCTGAGGTGATCAAAGTGAGCATCTATGAGTATGATAAAGAATTTGAAGAGAAAAAATTACGGAAAGCGGAGTATGAGGCTGGGGTAGAAGCTGGAATTGAACTTGGAGAACGGAGTCTTCTGGAAAATCAGATTAGAAAGAAGTTGAAAAAAGGAAAGCCTATAGAACAAATTGCGGATGAATTGGAGGAAGCGGTAACTACAATTCAACGAATTATAGAAGAAACAAAAAAAGAAAATTGAGCAAAATCAGGAAGGCTGTTGCAGATGCAATAGTCTTCTTTTAAAAGTAATAAATGGATTTATTACTTCCACGGTTGCTTTCTCGTAAAATATAAGTTAAATTTATAATAAATAAAATTTTACAGAGAGAATGAGGAAAAGTCATGGAAAGCAACAAAGAAGAAAAGATAAAGACGGTCAGTGAAGAGAATATCTATAAGCTGAACGGAAGAGTTCCACTTAAAAAAGCCATTCCGTTTGGCTTACAGCATGTACTGGCGATGTTCGTATCGAATCTGGCTCCGGTACTGATCGTGTGTAGCGCGGCAGTACTTAGAAGTAATGGGGCGCATTTAAGTTCGGCGGAGATTACACAGTTATTGCAGTGTGCGATGTTTGTAGCCGGAATCGGAACCTGTTTACAGTTATATCCGATTGGAGTGATCGGATCAGGACTTCCGATTATTATGGGAGTCAGTTTTACGTTTCTTGGAAGTCTGTTGGTAATTGCAACGAATCCGAATCTTGGATATGAAGGTATGGTTGGTGCAGTTATTCTGGGTGGTATTTTTGAAGGTTTTGTCGGACTGAGTGCCAAGTACTGGAGAAAATATCTGACTCCGGTTGTATCGGCTTGTGTAGTTATCGCGATTGGATTATCACTTCTGCCGGTAGGTATGGATTCCTGGGGCGGTGGAAGCGGAGTGAAAGACTTCGGTTCATGGTATCATCTGGTAGTTGGTGCATTTACATTGATCGTATGTCTGGTATCCAGAGAAGTCTTGAAAGGTGTCTATAAGAATCTGAATGTGCTGGTTGGACTTGTATTTGGCTATGCACTTGCAATTATATTTACGGTAGCGGGAATCGCACCGATGGTTGACTTTTCCGGTATTCATAAGACGATTCAGGAGGTTGGTGTGTTCAGTATCCCGAAGCTTGTGTTCCTGACCAGTCATAAGCCGGTATTCAATCTGGGAGCATTTTTTACGATCGCAATCGTATTCCTGGTATCGGCAGCAGAGACGACAGGTGCAACGACGGCAGTCTGTACGGGAGCACTTGGACGTGATCTTAAGATGAAAGAACTTCGCGGTTCACTGGCAGTTGATGGATTTTCCAGTGCAATCTCCGGATGTTTCGGATGTCTGCCGCTGACATCATTCAGTCAGAATATCGGACTTGTGACGATGACACAGGTGATCAACCGTTTTACGATTCTGATGGGAGCACTGATTCTGATACTTGCATCTTTATTCCCGCCGCTTGGAGCATTCTTCAATTCACTTCCACAGGCGGTGCTTGGCGGATGTACAGTTATGATGTTTGGATCGATCATGTATGAAGGAATCAAGATGCTGAAAGAATGTAAATTCGATGACAGAACAATGATTATCGTGTCACTGTCATTTAGTATCGGAGTTGGTCTGACACAGACATCCGGGAACTTCTTTACAGCATTTCCAAGTGCGGTAGGAGATGTGTTTAATGGAAATGCAGTGGCAGGAGTGTTTGTGGTATCGTTACTTTTGAGTCTGTTTTTGCCGAAGAAGACGAAAGTGGAGTAAGCGAGAATATAAAACAGCATAGTGAATCATAGAAGAAAAGATTATCTGGAGAAAGGGAACTATCCGGATAATCTTTTTTTGGGGCCATGCGTTTATAAGTAGTTGCCGAAAGAAGATTCTTTAGAGTTAAAAATATAAGAAAAGTTGGAAAAATCACATAATTACGAAAAAAACGGTTGGAATATTGCGTGGTAAAAATTATTGACAAACGATAATTCCTTGCTATAATAAAATTATAAATTATCGAAAAACAATAATTTTCAAACACAGAAAGGAGGAAATATGGGAATTCGTATATGCTTGGATGAAGTCCTGAAAAAGAAGGGAATGACTTCAAAAGAATTATGCAGACAAGTCGGTATTACCGAGGCCAATCTGTCGGTACTCCGAAGCGGAAAAGCCAAAGGTATCCGTTTGCATACGATGAATCGTATCTGTTATTTCCTTCAATGTGATGTAGGTGATATTTTAAAATTTGATGGAAATCTGGATGAAGAGGAGGGTGAATAATATGAAGATGAAAAGTTTTGAAAAATTCCGGAAACCACTGACCAGTCTGATGAGATTTCTGGAAATCTTACATTGGTTCGATGGTATCGTATTACTTTGGGCGGGATCGGCTATACCTATGCACAGCGTGCACATTAACGGGGCTATATTCGGCATCAAACAGGATACCATGATGAATGCCTACGGGATGTTCTTTACACTGATTGATGCAAAGGGAAATATGCGGATGCATCTGGTATCCGTGTGGCTTCTGCTGTTGGGAGCAACATCTATATTACTGGCCCTGATTTTTCGCAACGTTCATAAAATACTGAAGTCACTGGAAGGCACAAAGGAACAACCAGAAATGGGCACAACGTTTACAGCAGAAAATGTAGAAAGAGTAAAGAAAATAGGAATTTACAGTATAGTAATGCCGACGATTCAGAATGTGGTCGTTTATATTTGCGGAGTATTGATTAAAATGAATGGACTGAAAGATATCAATTTTGAAGTGAGAGGATTCATTTTTGGAATTATTGTTTTATGTTTAGCCTATGTATTCTCTTATGGAGTAAATCTGCAGGAAGAAGTAGATGGGTTTATCTAAGATTTCTATTTGGAGAGGAGAGATGGATATGCAGAAAAGTATCAAATCATTGAAAAGAAATGGCATATTGTTATTGGCGTATGATTTATTGGTGTTATGTATTGTATTTGTAAAAAATGGAATGATAAATATGTCAGCGGAAGCGGCCACTTCTCTAATTGTATCTATTGGTTTTGGAATATTCATCAATTTACTCTGGATCGTGGATTCCAAAACTTGGATTACTGATTACGGAAAAAGGAAATGTATCTGGTCCTATTGGTGTGGCGAAATTGTACTTCTGCTGTTAGTAGTTGCTTTGGAAAATATGAATCAACTGGTTGCAACATCTGCCATATTAGGAATGATGGCGGTATATCTTATAATTGGTATATGGTGGGTGAGCCGCAAGCTCTAATGTGCTAATGCTCACCACACACATCCAGAAATTCCTGCACCAGCGGCACCGGTTTCTTTCCCTTCGCCCAGATCAGAAGTATCTTAGTTATAAGATCAGGCTCATCCAATTCTTGTATACAAAGTCCGTCACACAAGCTGGCCATGGACTGCGGAAAGATGGCAGTTGCAAGATCTTCTTTCGCCCACAGCATGGCACCTCTGGGATCATCGCAGACACAGAAGATGTCCGGATTCATATTCTGGGCATGAAAGGTATTCATGATGAGTTCTTCGTATCTCCGGTATAAGATCAGCGGTCTATGTAAAAGATCGGAGAGCTTTAAGGAAGAAACCGCATTGTGTTTCGAAGAATTATGCGGTGTATCTGTGGTAACGTCAGCGGTCTTTGAAACCATATTTTTGGGTGCTGATACTGCAATCATCGGCTCAGAACACAATTCCATATAAGACACTTCGTCAAGACGCAGTGGTGTTCTGGCAACGGAGATATCGATGATCCCGTCCAGAAGATACTGATAAAGCGAATAAGTGATCCCGTCGTGGACTTCAAAGTTCACGTCGGGATTTTTTTTCGAAAACTGGGAAATATAAGGCATGATGGTATCTACAGTTGTGGGAGTCAGACCGATACGCAGGATCCGTTTTTTCCCGGTTTTCGAGACCTCGAGCTCGGTAGATCTGGCGTATTCCAGCAGATTACCGGATCGGTCGTAGAGAAGCTTTCCGGCTTCAGTAAGAGTAACGCCCTTGCTGGTGCGGTCGAAAAGTTTTACATTTAATTCATTTTCCAGCTGACGGATCTGGTAGCTGAGCGGAGGCTGGGACATATTTAAGTGTCTTGCAGCTTCGTTGATGCTGCCGGTGGATGCGATCTCGCGGAAATATTCTAACTGTCTGAGTTCCATGTTGGATTACCTGCCTTATATATTTTTTGTATTGCAAAGCTATAAAAACAATATTATTCATATCAATGATAACGGACTATAATAAAACAGTCAAGGGATATTATAATAAGTAGATAACGATGACTTATTAGTTATCGGAAAAAGGAATGGAGTGAAAGAAATGAAGCGTCTTGAGAAGTTTCTGAGACCTTACCGCAGAGAGAGTATTTTGGCACCGCTATTCAAATTATTAGAAGTCGTGTTCGACCTTATGGTTCCGGTTGTGGTAGCTCAGATTATTGATGTGGGCGTTGCGAAGAATGACTATGGATATATTGTGGAAATGTTTTTCGTGTTACTGCTCATGGCAGCAGTCGGACTGTTGTGCAGTTTTACCGCACAGTTCTTTGCCGCAAAGGCAAGTGTTGGATTTGCGACCAGCGTCAGACAGGCAATGTTCGACCATATCCAGGGATTGTCATTTACAGAACTGGATACGCTCGGAACAGACACACTGATCACGAGACTGACGGACGATGTGAACCAGGTGCAGAACGGAATTAACATGGGACTGCGTCTGTTACTTAGAAGTCCGTTTGTCGTAATCGGTGCGATGGTGATGGCATTTACCATCAATGTGCGCTGTGCACTGATCTTTGTAGTGACAGTACCGATCCTGTTTGTCGTTGTATTTTCGATTATGCTGATCAGTATTCCGCTGTTCAAGAAAGTACAGGCAGGTCTGGACCGTGTGACAGGACTTACGAGAGAGAATCTGACAGGTGTCCGTGTCATCCGTGCATTCTGCAGGGAAGAACAGGCGGTGGAAGAATTCGAAGAAGGAAACAGAGAACTTACAAGATTGAATGAGTTCGTAGGAAGAATTTCTGCCCTTTTGAATCCGCTCACGTATGTATTGATTAACGGAGCAACTGTGTTACTGATCGCACGTGCCGGAGTGCAGGTCAATATCGGGAATCTGCAGCAGGGACAGGTAGTAGCGCTGTATAACTATATGGCACAGATTATCGTAGAACTGATCAAGCTGGCATCCCTGATCATTACGTTGAACAAATCAATGGCTTGCGCAGACCGTGTGTCCGGTATTCTGGATGTGAAGTCCAGCATGGAATACAAAGTGGCGGCTGAGCAGATGAAGAATGAACAGATAAATGTTGATCAAAGAAAATATGGGACAGACGGCGAGAATGAACAGGCCGACAGTAATCTGGCAGTTGAATTCAACCACGTCACCTTCACATACGAAGGTGCCGGAGCATCCAGCTTATCGGACATCACCTTCCGTGCGAAGAAAGGACAGACGATCGGAATCATCGGAGGAACCGGAAGTGGTAAGAGTACACTGGTCAGCCTGATCCCGAGATTCTATGATCCACAGGAAGGAACGGTAAAAGTAAATGGTATCAATGCAAAGGACTATCCGCAGGGAGAACTTTGCAGTGAGATCGGAGTGGTACAGCAACGTTCCATCCTGTTCAAAGGAAGTATCCGCGATAATCTGAAGTGGGGCAATGATCAGGCTTCAGATGAAGATCTGTGGAAAGCAATCACAATCGCTCAGGCAAAAGATATTGTAGAAGCTAAGCTTGGAAAGCTTGATTCTGAAGTAGAACAGAACGGACGTAACCTGTCCGGCGGACAGAAGCAGCGTCTGACGATCGCACGTGCACTGGTCAGCAAGCCTGAGATATTGATTCTGGACGACAGCTTAAGTGCGCTGGATTTTGCGACAGACGCAGCGCTTCGTAAAGCAATCGGTGAACTGGAAGGCAATGTGACAACCTTCCTGGTATCTCAGAGAATTTCCGGTATCCGTCAGGCAGACAAGATCCTGGTTATGGAGGACGGTGAGCTGGCAGGACAGGGAACCCATGAAGAACTGATGGAGACTTGCGAGACCTATCAGGAGATCTATTATTCACAGTTCCCGGAAGAACGTCCGGCTGCAGTTAAATCTTCAAAGGAAACCGGAAAAGATTTGGACAAAGCGGATAAAATGACAGAGAAAGCAGAGAAAGGAGCGGCAGAGTAATGAAGAAATTATTAAAGCTCATAGGAAAGTATAAGATTTTCCTTGTATTCAGTGTAATCTTTGCTGCAATCTCTGTAGTATTGCAGTTATATGTGCCGGTTTTATTCGGTGATGCAATTGATGAAGTTGTATCGGCACATCAGGTGAACTTTGATATGATGTGGTATTATCTGAAGCAGATTCTGATTTTTATCGTGATATCAGCATTTGCTACGTGGTTCATGAATCTGTTGAACAACCGGATGACTTACCGGATCGTGCAGGATATCCGTTCACAGGCAATCCGTCATATCCAGGTACTGCCGTTGTCTTATCTGGATCAGCACAGCACCGGAGATATTGTAAGCCGTGTCATTGCAGATACAGATATCTTATCCGATGGTCTGTTGTTGGGATTTACACAGTTGTTTTCAGGAATCGTGACGATTGTTGTGACACTGATTTTCATGTTCTCTAAGAATGTGTGGGTAACACTGCTGGTGATCGTACTGACACCATTTAGTTTCGTAGTGGCGAAATTCATTTCTTCCAGATCTTATACGATGTTCCGGAAGCAGAGTGAGACCAGAGGACGGCAGACCGCACTGATTGAAGAAATGATCGGCGGACAGAAAGTAGTAAAAGCATTTGGGTACGAGAAAGAATCATCCAGAAGATTTGATGAGATTAATAAAGAACTGCAGAACTACAGCCAGAAAGCAGTGTTCTACAGCAGTTTAACGAACCCGTCCACACGATTCGTCAATAATATCATTTACGCCGGAGTGGCTTTACTTGGAGCATTTCTGATACCGGGCGGCACGTTGACGGTCGGAGGACTTTCTGTACTGTTAGCGTATGCGAACCAGTATATGAAGCCGTTCAACGATATCAGTTCGGTAGTCACAGAGATGCAGAATGCGCTGGCATGTGCGGACCGTATCTTTGATCTGTTAGAGCAGAAAGAAGAGACATTGGATGCGGAAGGAGCATTTGCTACAGTTGATGGCAATGTTACAATCGACGATGTGGCATTTAGTTATGATAAAGAAAAAGAACTGATCGAGAACTTCAATCTGGATGTAAAACCGGGTATGCGTATTGCAATCGTTGGTCCGACAGGATGCGGTAAGACGACATTTATCAACCTGCTGATGCGTTTCTATGATGTAGATGAAGGAAAGATCCTGGTGGATGGAAAGGACATCCGGGAGGTATCCAGACATGCCCTTAGAAGCAGCTTTGGTATGGTGTTGCAGGATACCTGGATCAAGAGCGGAACCGTAAGAGACAACATCTGCTTTGGAAAACCGGATGCAACCGATGAAGAGATCATTCGTGCAGCGAAGGAAGCAAGAAGCTGGGAATTCATCCGGAGACTTCCAAAAGGTCTGGACACGGTGCTTCACGAAGACAGTATCAGCCAGGGTCAGAAGCAGCTTCTGTGTATCACAAGAGTCATGCTCTGTCTGCCGCCGATGTTGATTCTTGATGAGGCGACATCAAGTATCGATACCCGTACCGAACTGCAGGTACAGGAAGCATTCGATAAGCTGATGAAAGGAAGAACAAGCTTTATCGTGGCACACAGACTTTCGACGATACGGAATGCTTCGTTAATCTTAGTTATGAAAGACGGTAAGATCATCGAGCAGGGCAATCATGAAGAATTGCTGAAAAAAGGTGGATTTTACCATAAGTTATACCATAGTCAGTTTGAAGGTTAATACGCAATCTGGCAAAAAGCTCGCTTAGGCGGGCTTTTTCAGTTATAATACAGATAAATACTAATCAGTAAGAATGGAGAAAATCTGTAGAAGGAATGTGCTATAATATTCTGCAGTGAAGAAGAACAGAGGGAGTAACAGTATATGACGATCAAAGAAATTGCCAAACTGGCAGGAGTATCCAGCGCAGCGGTGTCGAGATACCTGAACGGCGGATACGTCAGTGACGAGAAGAAAGAACAGATTAAGAAAGTAATTGATGAGACCGGCTATCAGCCATCGGCGCAGGCGCGTATGCTTAGAACCAAGAAAGCGTGTCTGATCGGGGTGGTTGTACCAAAGATTAATTCAGAATCCATCAGCCGGATCACGGCAGGAATCGAAAAGGTTCTTTCGGAGCGGAATTACCAGATGCTGCTTGCCGGAACGGATAATACACCGGCGAAGGAAATAGAGTATATGCGTCTGTTCGAGAATTATCCGGTAGACGGGATTATTCTTGTGGGAACGATGATCACGGCGGAATACCGGAGATTTCTGAAAGAATCGAAAGTACCGGTGGTTGTGATTGGTCAGCATACGAAATATGCGAACTGTATTTATCATGATGATTACGGCGCAGGGGAGGCCATGGGATGTGCGGTTGCGGCAAAGAGCCGGAAAGAGATTGCATATATCGGAGTATCAAGAGAAGATAAAGCAGCTGGAGCGGCCAGAGAAGATGGATTCCGGGAAGGTCTGAAAAGGTCGGGAAAAGAATTAAAAGACGGATATTATAAGGTGGCGGAGTTCACGACAGAATCCGGATATGAAAAGGTTCTGGAATTATTGAATGAAAAACATGACATCGATATCATATCATGCGCCACTGATACAATCGCAGCCGGGGCAATCGAAGCGATTCATACTTATGCCGGAAGTCAGATTCCGAAGAATGTAGAAGACACAGGATCCAGATTCCGTTATATATTAGAAAATACATCGATTCAGGTTACCGGATTTGGCGATAATCAGCTTTTAAAGGCGGTAACAGGTGGAATACCAACAGTGCATTTTGGCTATAAGACCAGTGGAATCCGGGGCGCAGAACTCCTGTTGGATGTAATAGAAAGGGATGAAAGCATTCCGGTAGAGATCAAACTTGGATTCCGGCTCGCTAACATTGATGATCCGGAAGAAAATATAGAAGACTAAGAGATGCCGGAGCAGAAAATCAGTGTGCAAAATGTGTAAATAGATTCCGAATCAGTCAAAAACAACAGAATTCGTGCAAACCGCACAAAATCGAATAGCAAATATCAGTAAAAATGCCATCTTTACAAATGGCATTTTTTTTCTTATTATAAGATTATAAAATGTGAAAACGATTACATATAGAACGAGGAAGGAGAGTTAATATGGATTACAGAAAGACCGCACAGGACATCCTGGATCATGTCGGCGGAAGTAAGAACATTGCATCTGCAGCACATTGTGCAACGAGACTGCGTCTTGTCATTGCAGATAATAAGAAAGTAAGTAAAGAAGCACTTGAAAATGTAGATGGGGTAAAAGGAGTCTTCGAAGCATCGGGACAGCTTCAGATTATCCTCGGAACCGGTACGGTAAATAAAGTATTTGCCGAGTTCATCGACATTGCAGGTATCACGGCAAGCTCGAAAGCAGAGGCAAAAGAGGCAGCTGCAGAGAAGCAGAACTGGTTCATGCGTGCGATCAAGCTGCTTGGTGATATCTTCGTACCGATTATTCCGGCCATCGTAGCCAGCGGTTTCTTAATGGGAATCATGAACTCACTTGATTTTATGAATAGCAACGGATTCCTCCATATTAATACACACAGTTCGATTTATGTATTTGCGAATCTGTTCAGTAACATTGCTTACACATTCCTGCAGATCCTGATCGCATTCTCAGCTGCAAAAGCATTCGGTGCGAACCAGTATCTTGGTGCAGTTATCGGTATGATCATGATCCATCCGTCACTGCAGAACGCTTATACTGTAGCAACAGAGGGTGTACAGCAGACACAGAGCGTATTCTTCGGACTGTTCAAGATTGACATGGTCGGATATCAGGGACACGTCATTCCGGTTATCATCGCCGTATGGATTCTGGCAGTGATCGAGAAGAAGTTACATAAGATCGTTCCGGAAGTTCTTGACTTGTTCGTAACACCTCTGGTCAGCGTATTTGTAACAGGTTATCTTACATTATCAATTGTAGGACCGATCTTCGTATGGGCTGAAAATGCAATTCTCGGAGCAATCCAGTGGATGCTAACGCTTCCTCTCGGAATCGGAAGTCTGATCATGGGAGGTTTATATGCACCAACCGTAGTAACCGGTATTCATCAGATGTATACAGCCATTGACATCGGACAGCTTGCAAAATACGGTGTTACATACTGGCTTCCACTTGCAAGTGCAGCCAACGTAGCACAGGGAGCTGCAGCACTTGCAGTAGGTATTAAGTCTAAAGATAAGAAGATCAAATCTCTGGCGCTTCCATCATCACTCAGTGCATTTATGGGAATTACAGAGCCTGCAATCTTCGGTGTAAACTTAAGATTCTTCAAACCATTCATCGCCGGATGTATCGGTGGAGGATGTGGGGCATTATATGCATCACTGGTGCACCTCGGAGCTAAGGGGACTGGTGTAACAGGTATCTTCGGTATCCTGCTCTGCCTGAACCAGCCGCTTCAGTACCTGATCGAGATGGTGATCGCAGTCGGTGTTGCATTCGTGATCTCATTCCTGATCTATAAGGATGCAGAACCAAAGGCAGCAACAGAGACAGCAGCAGTAGAAAATATTGAAACAGCAGACGCAGTAACAACAGACGCAACAACAGCAGACACAACTGCAGAGATAGCAGAAGAGATATTAACAAGTCCGGTAAACGGAACACAGATTCCATTATCCGAAGTAGCAGATGAGATATTTGCATCCGAGATGCTTGGAACAACCGTTGCGGTAGAGCCTGCAGATGGCAAGATTGTAGCTCCATGTGACGGAGAAGTTTCCAATATTTTTGAAACAGGCCATGCTGTATGTATCACAACAGAGTCCGGCGGTGAACTCTTGATCCATATCGGTATCGATACTGTGAAGATGGATGGAAAAGGATTTACAAAGAAAGTTTCTGATGGCGACAAAGTACATGCAGGAGATATTCTGGTAGAAGCGGACCTTGAGGAAATCAAGAATGCAGGATATCAGACGACAACAATGATGATTCTGACAAATACAGATGAATTCGGAAATGTAACAAAGGCAGAACCTGCTGAAGTTAAGACAACAAGTAAAGTTATGACACTTATAAAATAATGTGTATAGAAATAATGCTTATAGATAGATGGAGACGATTGATTTATGAACGCATTAACAAGAGATCTTGTAAAATTAGTAGAGACAGCAGAACAAAGCCAGAAAACCAGAGAAGAGTTATCCGTATCAGATAGAAAATTTCGTGAAAAACTACACCTGATGCCGCCGGTCGGCTGGCTGAATGATCCAAATGGACTCTGCCAGTTCCAGGGTATCTATCACGCGTTTTTCCAGTATTCGCCGTTTAATGCAGAAGGCGGTGTGAAGATGTGGGGTCACTATACCAGCAAGGATATGATTAAGTGGGAATATCAGGGTACCGCACTTTATCCAGATCAGCCATTTGACTGTCACGGAGTATATTCCGGATCCGCATTTATTGAAGATGGAAAAATGTATCTGTACTATACAGGAAATGTCAAATTAGAAGACGGGGAATATGATTACATCCGCACCGGACGTGAGGGCAATACCGTTCTGGTTATAACGGAAGACGGCAAGACGTTCGGAAAGAAAAAAGAACTGATGAGAAATTCAGATTATCCGGACGATCTGACCTGTCATGTAAGAGATCCAAAGGTATGGAAAGAAAATGGTACTTATTATATGGTACAGGGTGCAAGAACGAACGAAGATGTAGGTCAGGTACTTGTATTTGAATCTGAAGATAAAGTAAACTGGAAGTTCAGAAACCGGGTGGAATCCGAAAAGCCATTCGGGTATATGTGGGAATGCCCGGATTATTTCAAAATCGGAGATAAGAAACTTCTTTCCACGTCTGTTCAGGGACTGGAAGGTGGTATCTGGGAGGATCGTAATGTATATCAGTCCGGATACTTTGAGATAGAAGGAGATATTCTTGGAGAATACAAGTTGTCAGAGTATCATTTGTGGGATTATGGGTTTGATTATTATGCCCCGCAGAGTTTTGAGACGGAAGACGGAAGAAGGATCCACATCAGCTGGATGGGAATGCCGGACTGCGAAGAATACAGCAATCCGACCATTCAGACAGGATGGCAGCATTGCTTTACATTTCCAAGAGAAATCTTTGAAAAAGACGGCAAGATCTGTCAACGTCCGATAAGAGAACTAGAAGAGAAGAAACATCTGGTAAGTGATGTGAAAGGTATGCTGGCAGGAGAGGGATATACGGTATATGAAATGACGATTTCGGATATTACAAAGAACCGCTTTAAAGTTATCCTTTCAGAGAAGCTGATCCTGGATTATGCTGATGGAAAATTCCGGATGCATTTTACAGATCAGGATAAAACTTCGGTATCTTCAGGAAGAAGCATGAGATATGTAGAAGTGGAAAAAGTGGAGAATCTGAAGATTCTGGCCGATACATCCTCTGTTGAAGTATTTGTAAATGATGGGGAATATGTATTTTCGACAAGATATTATCCGGAAGTTTATAAATTACAGGCAGAAGCTGTGGGAGCAGAGATTACGTTGTCAGAAATTATGTAACGAAATATCAATCTGAGATACCAATAATATAGAAAGAAGATCACCATATATCAAAAGAAAGAGTTTCAGTAGAGAAATTTTCAAAAGATATATGGTGATTTTTAATACCAATGTATGCAATAGAAGCTGCCAGTGGCAGGTTCTATGTATGCAAGAGATACAAATATTTTTCAAAATTAACGCCTTCGTTTACCGGAACATGTTCTTCTACAGAATCAATTAATGATTTTTCAAGAAAAGAACCTGCGGTCTGCATCATTTCCGTAAGGGAAATATCTCTGGCAAGTCCGCCTGTGATGCAGGAAGCAAAGAGATCACCCGTACCGGAATAACTTCCGTTGCAACAGGGATATGCCGAAAGAAAATGTGAAGAGCCATCTAGCAGGAGATTTCCAATCTTATGAACTCCGTCATCTGCAGTAAAATGAATACCAGTGATGAGGACCTTTTTTTCATGATTCTTTGTCAAAGTCTGCCCTGCATCCTTAAATCGTGAAATGAGCTGCTGTATAGACAGAGACGGATCCTGCAGGCTGTTATAATCTATATCCGTCAGCAGACAGAATTCGGTAAGGTTAGGAGTGATAACATCTGCACGTGCGGCAAGTTCTTTCATAGCAGTCAGAAGCCCGGAAGTATACATATCATAGGTAACGCCATCGTCTCCCATTACAGGATCGACCAGAAGAAAGGTGTCTGCTGTCTGGAAAGTATCCAGAAAGTGCATGATCTGTTCAATCTGGCAGACACTGGCAACATAACCGGTATAGATTCCGGAAAAAGAAGTGCCTAGTTTCTTCCATTCCTGGCGGAAATAATCCATCTTATCGGTAAAATCATAACAGTAGTAGCTGGGGTATTCTGTTTGTGAACTTAAAATGGCGGTAGGGAGTGGACAGGCCTGGATTCCCATCGCAGATAATACGGAGATGGCAGCAGTCAGGGAACAGCGTCCAAGTCCGGACAGATCATTGATTACAGCAACTTTTTTTGTCATAAAGAAATCCTCATTTTCTAATGTATTGTAAATATGTAATAATTATACCATTATAAAAAGAAGAAAGAAACGGCCAGAGAAAAGGAAGACTTGCAGGCCACCAGAGCTTAAAAAAATAATTTAAAAAAATTTGAAAAAGTTGTTGACAGATAGAAAACGTTGCGCTATAATTAATTTTGTTGCTGAGGTACATAAATAACTGAGGCAAACAAATATAATATGTGCGCGTAGCTCAGCTGGATAGAGCGTCTGGCTACGGACCAGAAGGTCGGGAGTTCGAATCTTCTCGCGCACGTACGAGAGACCCTTGTTTGACATTAAGTCGGACGAGGGTTTTTTGCTGTTCCGAAGCGGATGTTTCAATTCAGATGACCGGGACAGTATTGACATAATTTGGGCAACTGTGTTAAGGTTACATAGTAAATTTAATCAAGATTGTGTGAGGTGTCAGTCAGAAGGATTCAGAATAATTTGTGGAAAGAAGGATCTGACTGGTGAAAAGGGAAACAGGTGAGAATCCTGTACGAACTCGTCACCGTGTTTTGCAAGCAGAAGCTACAGATCCACTGGGAGAACCGGGAAGGGAGCAGATGTGTCAGAGCAATAAGCCGGGAGACCTGCCTTTCGCAGTACAGGAACGAAAAAGTTCAGGCCACGAGGAATTGGCAGTACGAAATGGATCACAGGACTGTATGTGGTATAATACAGTTTTATTTTCGTTGTCTTCGTTTCCTGACGGAGGCTTTTTTTGGCTATATATTCGGAAGGAGCTGACGGAGGCCGAGTTTTTTTGTATCTCGTGCATTGACAATCGGAAAATCAGGAGGTAAAAGAAATGAAAAAGAAACTGGTAGTTGTATTATTATCAGCAGCTATGTGTGTAGCAGCACTTGGCGGATGTGGTTCCAAAGCAGGTAGCAGTTCAGACAGCAGCAAGAAGACTGCAGAGAATTCATCAAAAGAGGACGATCAGAAAGCTGCAGATGAAGTAGCAAAGAAGATTGATGCCATCTATGTGCAGGAAAGAAACGACAAGACAGATGAGCAGTGTAAAGAAGCGAAAGAAGCGTGGGACAAATTGACAGATGCACAGAAAGAACTTGTGGAAGGTGAAAATGCTGATCCGGATTATTTCGGAAGAGATACAGGGGATGCTTCCCAGGATGATCCGTTAAATGAAGATAACATCGGGGAGAAGGAACTCTTGGTAGTAAGTTTCGGAACATCTTTTAATGCAAGCCGTGCAGCCGATATCAGCGGAGTTGAAAAAGCACTTCAGGCAGCTAATCCGGACTGGTCCGTAAGAAGAGCATTTACAGCACAGATCATCATTAATCATGTACAGGCAAGAGATGGTGAGAAGATTGATAACATGGATCAGGCTTTAGAGCGTGCAGTAAAGAATGGTGTAAAGAAACTGGTTGTACAGCCTACACATCTGATGCACGGTGCAGAGTATGATGAGTTAACAGAAACAGTAAATAGTTACAAAGATAAATTCGAATCTGTTAAAATCGCAGAACCACTTCTCGGAGAAGTTGGAGCGGACGCAACAGCAATCAATGAAGACAAGGCTGCAGTAGCTAAGGCAATCACTGCAGAAGCAGTAAAGACAGCAGAATATGACAGCCTTGATGCAGCAGCAGAGGACAGCACAGCATTTGTATTCATGGGACATGGAACATCTCATACAGCAAAGATCAGCTATTCTCAGATGCAGGCACAGATGGAACAGCTTGGATATAAGAATGTATTCATCGGAACAGTAGAAGGTGAGCCGGAAGATACTTCCTGCGAATCCGTTATCGCAAAAGTAAAAGATGCCGGATATAAGAATGTAATCCTTCGTCCACTTATGGTTGTTGCCGGAGATCATGCTAATAATGATATGGCCGGAGATGATGATGATTCATGGAAGAGTCAGTTTGAGGCATCTAAGAACTTTGACAGTGTAAAGACACAGATTGCAGGTCTTGGAGAGATCGATGCAATCCAGCAGTTATATGTTGCTCATACAAAAGCAGCTATGGATGCACAGTAAGAAAGATAATTAAGGGAGATAACAATGTTGAGAAAGAGATTGATGGCAGTTGTACTGTCTGCAGTAATGACAGCTGCAATATTCACAGGATGTGCAAGTAAGGATGACAGCAGCAAATCAGACAACAAATCAGCCAAGACAGAACAGCAGAAGTCTGATGCAAAAGAAGAAAAATCAAAAGATTCAAAGTCCGAAGCAGCAAAGGCGCCGATCGAGGATGGGACCTATACTGCAGAATTTAAGACGGACAGTACGATGTTTCATGTAAATGAAGCAAATGAAGGAAAAGGTACACTGACTGTAGAAGATGGAAAGATGACGATACATATCAGTCTCGTATCAAAAAATATCGTGAATCTCTTCCCTGGTACAGCAAAAGAGGCTCAGAAAAAAGGTGCAAAACTTTTAGAACCAACCACAGACAAAGTTACATACAGCGATGGAACGACAGAAGAAGTCTATGGATTTGATGTTCCGGTTCCGGCGTTAGATGAAGAATTTGATCTGGCGTTGATCGGAACAAAGGGCAAATGGTATGATCACAAGGTAAGTGTATCAAACCCGGTAAAAGCTGAATAAAATGTATGAATAAAAACTCTTATTTCCCATATATTGTACAGACTACAAAAAGGTGGGGAATAAGAGTTTTTTTTGTATCAAACAATGCAAAGATACATAAAAATAGTAAAAATGCATAAAAAAAACAAGAATTACTGGACTTTTATGTTAAAATGCACTAATATTGAATTAACGGTAAAACGGAATAAAAAACAGGAAGGAAATAAACGAATGAAAGGAAATGTAATTGTAGGACAATCTGGGGGACCAACTGCAGCGATCA
>OLNE01000088.1_pt1 | contig 99172 bp, 83 predicted proteins | sample 1672431 | NCBI WGS metagenome assembly OLNE01 (sample SAMEA3136685, study PRJEB25190) | human gut metagenome | reverse complement strand
CTTCTGCTGTCATGGCAGAGAAATGTGTAAAGTCGAAACGCAGTCTCTGTGCATTATTCAGAGATCCTGCCTGCTCTACGTGATTGCCAAGTACCATACGGAGAGCTTTCTGAAGCAGATGGGTTGCACTGTGGTTGTTCTCAGCAAGTGCACGGTTCTCTTTGTCAACCTTCAGAGTCACCTTGTCACCGACTTTGATCATACCCTTTGTAACCTGTCCTACATGGCCGAATTTGCCGCCTGCAAGCTTCACAACATCTTCTACGACAAATTCACCGTCTTCGGTACAGATGATACCTTTATCGGCTTCCTGTCCACCCATTGTTGCATAGAATGGAGTCTTGGCAACGATGATCGTACCCTTATCTCCGTCTGTCAGTGCATCTACAACTTCTGTCTCGCTTGTCATAGCTGTCACATCAGATTCAACCTCTAACTGATCATATCCGACGAACTCAGAAGATAATTCTGCATCCAGCTCATCATATACACTGGCATCTTTACCACTGTAGTTGTGTGTACCGAATGTTCCTTCGGATTTTGCACGCTGTTCTTTCTGTGCTTCTTCGAATCCTTTTTCGTCATAAGTCAGACCCTTTTCTTCCAGAATCTCACTTGTCAGATCGATCGGGAATCCATAAGTATCATAAAGCTTAAACGCGTTCTTTCCAGAGAGAACAGTCTCACCATTCTTCTTCATCTCTTCTTCCATGTCTGCAAGAATAGAAAGTCCCTGGTCAATTGTCTTGTTGAACTGAGCTTCTTCTTTGGCGATTACGTTAAAGATAAAGTCTTTCTTTTCTTCCAGTTCCGGATATCCGTCTTTCGATCCGTCAATGACAGTCTGTGCAAGTTCTACAAGGAATGCTCCCTTGATTCCAAGAAGTCTTCCATGACGGCATGCACGGCGGAGAAGACGTCTCAATACATATCCACGTCCGCTGTTTGATGGAAGGATACCGTCTGAGATCATAAATGTTACTGAACGGATGTGGTCTGTCAGTACTCGGATTGAAGTATCTGTGTTATCATCTTTCTGATATTCCACACCTGCCATGTTACATACATGGTCTCTTAAAGCCTTTAATGTATCGATGTCGAACATAGAATCTACATCCTGCACGATACATGCCAGACGTTCCAGTCCCATACCTGTATCAATGTTCTTCTGCTCTAATTCTGTATAGTTGTTATGTCCGTCATTGTCAAACTGTGTAAATACGTTGTTCCAGATCTCCATATAACGGTCACATTCACATCCGACGGTACATCCAGGCTGTCCACATCCGTATTTTTCCCCACGGTCATAATATACTTCTGAACATGGTCCGCAAGGTCCTGCTCCATGCTCCCAGAAGTTATCTTCCTTTCCAAAACGGAAGATTCTCTCTGCCGGGATTCCAATCTCTTTATTCCAGATCTCGAAGGCCTCATCGTCATCCTGGTAAATGGATGGATATAATCTATCTGGATCCAGTCCTACTACTTCTGTAAGGAATTCCCATGTCCAGTGAATTGCTTCGTCTTTAAAATAGTCTCCAAATGAGAAGTTACCAAGCATTTCGAAAAATGTACCATGTCTTGCTGTCTTTCCTACGTTCTCGATATCTCCTGTACGGATACATTTCTGACAGGTGGTAACACGTCTTCTCGGCGGTATCTCCTGTCCTGTAAAATATGGTTTCAATGGTGCCATACCAGAGTTGATCAGTAACAGACTCTTATCGTTATGAGGCACTAATGAGAAACTTTTCATTGCCAGATGTCCCTTGCTTTCAAAGAACTCAAGAAACATTCTTCTTAATTCGTTTACGCCATACTTCTGCATAATTTCCTCCTGCTCTACATTCATGTATCAAATCAGTATAAATATTTTTATCAATACTAACTTTTAATTATAAAGAGAGACAGGCGTTTTGTCAATCATTACGCCTGTCTCTTTTAAACTTAAATATGCATAAAACGCGCATAAAATATCGTCATGAACGACATTCCGGATTCTTGTTTTCTCATTCGGAACCCTCTTATTTTAACTCAATCTCACCGAGTTCCTTTGGTGGAAGCTGTTTGCTGGATGCTTTCACAAATTCCTGTACTTTCTTCTGTGCTTTCGGTACCGGAATATTCGTTCCTGCTCCGGCTACACATCCGCCCGGACATCCCATTCCTTCGATCAGACATCCGTTCATTCTTCCGATCTTCGCCATAGAAAGGATCTTCTTACAATCTGCAAGACCTTCTGCATGTTCGATCTTTACTTCCACACCCGGATAGTATTCATTCACACATTTTTCAATCGCAGATGCAACACCGCCTGCAACTGCATATCCACGTCCTACACCTGTTGCATTATGGAAAGATGACTCTGCTTCATATTCGGAAAGATCAATTTCCTTCGCATCGAACATTCCCTGTAATTCCTCAAATGTCACTACAAAATCAACATCACTTCTTACGCTTCTGCGCATTGCTTCCAGCTTCTTGGCCGCACATGGTCCGATGAATACTACTTTTGCATTCGGATGTTCTTTCTTGATCGTACGTGCAGTAGCGACCATAGGCGTCAGCTCCTGAGACACTTCATCGATCATATCCGGGAAATATTTCTTTGCCAGCATTGCCCATGACGGACAGCAGGATGTCAGAAGGAACGGAAGTTCTCCCGTTGTAACCTTTTCCACATAATGGTGTGCCTCTGCAACAGCTCCGATATCAGCTCCAAGAGCTACTTCGTATACCTGTGAAAATCCAAGTTCTTCCAGTGCTGCCTTTAAGTTTCTCGCATTGATATTATCTCCGAACTGCCCGGTAAATGCCGGTGCGATCTCAGCAATGATCTGCTCGCCTTCCGACAATGCTCTTGCAAGCTGGAAGATCTGGGATTTGTCTGAAATCGCTCCAAACGGACAGTTTACCATACACATACCGCAGGATACGCATTTGTCCGGATTGACATATGCACGTCCCACTTTATCGTTTTCAATCGCATTGACACCACAGGCTTTTGCACAAGGGCGCTCTTTCTTGGAGATTGCGTCATATGGACAGACGCTCTTACATTTTCCACATTTGATACATTTTTCCTGATCAATGTAGGATTTTCCGTTCACCATGGAAATTGCACCCTTTGGACAGACTTCCATACAAGGATGTGCCAGACATCCTTTGCACATGTTGCTGACCTCATATCCTTTCGCCTCACATCTCATACATGCAGACGGGATAACCTGCATAAGCGGCGGCTCATAATATTTGTCTGATATGTTACTTGCTTCTACTCCCGCTGTCAGATGTACCGGTTTATCTTCAGGCCTGAGCGCAAGTCCCATTGCAAGTCTTACCTGCTCTCGTACAACTGCTCTTGCACGGTAGACACTGTCACGGTACTGTTCCGTCTCATCATTCACCAGCGCATATGGGATTGCTTCCATATCGTCGCATAAAGTATCCGCATCCGCTTTGAAACCAAGCGCTGCGACTTCTTCAAAGACTTTTCTTCTCAATCGTCTTACGGTTGTATTAATGCCTCTCATCATAATTGGAGTTCCTCCTGTTTTTCCTTTGTCATTTTTATGACAGTCTATAGTTCTATTATAGACACTTGAGAAAATCTTATCAACTAATTTTGGGGATTAATTTATTAACTGGGTTGGCCTCTCGGTCCGGGTATCCACCAGCCTGTTGAATTAAGTACCAATTTACAGCAGAATAATATTATGCTCTCTGCAAGCCTCCCGCATCTCTTCCGGCCACAAACTTGCCTGCACCTCGCCGACATGAGCACGGTCAAGAAGCAGCATACAGAGTCTGGACTGTCCAATACCGCCTCCGATGGTGTATGGAAGTTCTCCGTTTAACAGCATCTTATGATATGGGAGATTCTTTCTCTCTTCGCATCCTGCTTTTACAAGCTGCTCTTCCAGAGCTTTTTCATCTACACGGATACCCATGCTGGAGATCTCAAGTGCACAGTTCAGTGTCTCGAACCAGAACAGGATGTCTCCGTTTAACTGCCAGTCATCGTAGTCTGGTGCACGTCCGTCGTGCGGCTCGCCGCTTGCGAGTTTGTCACCGATCTTCATCAGGAATACACAGCCGTGTTCTTTTGTGATCAGATTTTCTCTTTCCTTTGGAGTCTTATCCGGATACATGTCTTCCAGTTCCTGGGAAGTGATGAAATAGATGTCCTCCGGAAGTTTCTTTACTGCCTGTGGATATTTGTACCATACCTCATGTTCCATATGTTTGATGATCTTGAAGATATTACGTACGGTAGCTTCCAGTGTCTCAACAGTACGTTCTTCTTTTTTGATCACTTTTTCCCAGTCCCACTGGTCCACGTAGCAGGAATGTAAGTTGTCAAGTTCTTCATCTCTGCGGATCGCGTTCATATTTGTATAAAGTCCTTCACCCGGCTGGAATCCGTATTTGTATAATGCCATACGTTTCCATTTTGCAAGGGAATGTACAACTTCGATTGTCTCTCCCGGAACGCCTGCAATATCGAACTGTACCGGTCTTTCCACACCGTTCAGGTCATCATTCAGACCACTGCTTTTTTCTACAAATAACGGTGCAGAGATTCTCTCCAGATTCATCTCTTTTCCGAATTCCTTCTGGAACGTGTCACGAATGTACTTGATTGCTTCCTGTGTCTCTCTTACGCTTAAGCGAGGGTCATAATGTTCTGGTAATATTAATCCCATTTTTTCTGTCTCCTTTTTGTCTACTGTATATTTTTATGAAATTCTTTGCTCACTGATTACTCTTCTCCAAATACTCTCTGTGCATAATATACGGACTGCATTGCATCTTTGCCGTAAAAATCTGCCCCGATCATATCTGCATAATCCTGATTCAGCACAGCTCCCCCTACCATGACTTTACATTCAGGTTTACGTTCTCTCAATAACTTGATGGTCTCTTCCATGCTTACAACCGTTGTTGTCATAAGCGCGCTTAAACCTACCAGCCGGATATCCTGCTCAACTGCAGTATCTACGATCACTTCCGGCGGTACATCTTTCCCCAGATCGATCACATCAAAACTGTAATTCTCCAGAAGGACTTTTACAATGTTCTTACCAATATCGTGAATATCTCCTTTTACCGTTGCGAGAATAACTTTATTCTTCGCCTGGACTTCCCCGCCTTCCTGGGCGAGTACGTCCTTGATCACTGCAAATGCGATCTTTGCCGCATCGGCACTCATCAGAAGCTGCGGCAGGAAGACAGTTCCCTTTTCAAATCCTTTTCCCACCATATCCAGTGCCGGGATCAGGTGTTCATTGATGATCTCCAGCGGTGCCTGTTCCTTTAACAGTTCTCCTGTTGCATGATGTGCTTCTTCTTTCAGACCTTTTTCGATGGCCTCTTTTAAAGTCAGTTCTGCCTTGGCTGCCGGTGCAGGCGTTCCTGCTTTCTGACTGCCATATACACGGATATAATCCTCGCAGTTCTTGTCGTAATTCATCAGCGCACAGAATGAATAGTAAGAACACATCATATCTTCCGAAGACGGATTAATGATTCCGGCACTTAAGCCATTCTGCATGGCCATCGTATAGAAATTCGAATTGACTGCCGGACGGTACGGAAGTCCGAATGAAATGTTCGATACACCAAGTACCGTACATACACCGTAAGTCTCTCTGACTTTTTTCAGTGCTTCCAGAGTGACCTTTGCTCCTTCCGGCTCGGAACTGATCGTCATTGCCAGCACATCGATTACAATGTCCTTTTTGTCAATGCCATATTTTTTCGCTTCTTCGATGATCTTTCCTGCCACACGGACTCTTCCATCTGCCGTTGCCGGAATTCCATCCTCGTCGATCGTAAGCCCGATCACAACACCTCCGTAACGCTTAATAAGCGGGAAGACAGCATCCATATTTTCCTGTTTTCCATTTACAGAGTTCACCATCGGCTTACCGTTATAGATACGCATCGCCGCTTCCATTGCTGTGATATCAACGGTATCGATCTGAAGCGGCAGGCTTGATACGCTCTGAAGCTCCATGATGACTTCTTTCATCATCGCCGGTTCGTCAATATCCGGAAGTCCTACGTTGACATCCAGAATATGTGCTCCCTTATCCTGCTGCGTAATCCCCTCTTTCAGGATATAATCCATGTCGTGGTCTTTTAATGCCTGTTTGAATTTCTTCTTACCGGTCGGATTGATTCTCTCTCCGATGATCATCGGCTTGCCGCCAAGGATGACCGCATGTCCGTAAGAAGATACCATTGTGATATCTTTCTTTGTTGCCGGCTTTACGCTCATCTCTCTGGTCGTCTCAACCATCTTCTGGATATGTGCAGGTGTTGTTCCACAGCATCCGCCGATCACATGTGCTCCCATCTCTACGATCTTTGCCATATATCCGGCAAACTGTTCCGGTTCTACATCATAATAGACTTCTCCGTCACGCTGCTTCGGAAGTCCTGCATTCGGTTTTACGATGATCGGAACCGATGCGTATTTCAGAATATCCTCCAGAATCGGAAGCATCTGCTCCGGTCCCATACCACAGTTGATTCCCAATGCATCTACACGAAGGCCTTCCAACATGGTAACCACCGCCGGAACATCTCCTCCTGTCAGGAGTTTTCCCTTTTCATCGAAGATCATAGTTGCAAATACCGGAAGTGAAGTATTCTCTTTTGCAGCAAGTACTGCTGCTTTCACTTCGTAACTGTCACTCATGGTCTCGATATGGATCAGATCAGCTCCTGCCTGTTCTCCATAGATCATCGTTTCTTTAAATGCATCATATGCATCTTCAAACGAAAGATCTCCCATTGGCTTTAATAACTTACCGGTTGGTCCTACATCTAATGCTACATAAGTCTTTCTTCCGTCGTGCACGCCACGTTCTGCAGCCTTTTTTGCATTCTGGATTCCTGCTGTTACGATTTCTTTGAGTCCATACTTGGAATCATGAAATTTGATCGCATTAGCACCAAATGTATTACTTAAGACGATATCACTGCCTGCCTCAAAATATGCCTTATGGATATCGATGATTTCTTCTGCATGTTCCAGGTTCCAGACTTCCGGTAGTTCTCCCGGCTGTAATCCCTTTGACTGAAGAAGTGTTCCCATTCCACCGTCAAAGTACAATAATTCTTTTCCCAGTCGTTCTAATAACATTTGTCTGCTCCTATCCTCTTTCTTGTATCTTATGATCTGCGGTATGCGCAGTCTTTCTTCTGACACGCCTCACAACCTTTGATATGGCAGGAAGTCTCTGTTTCACTGAGACCGATCACTGCCGTCACCGATTTTGACGGTGTCAGCATATTGCCGCCGGTAAGTGTCAGCCCGATCTTCTTTGCCGTATCCAGCATACGGAGGATCATATCCTGATGTGCAATATCAAAGTCTCCATATCCAGGACTGAATCTCGGTCTGATATAATAACCCTCTTTCTTCATATCTGCTTCCAGAGCAGTCTGCCATTCATCCAGATATTCTTCCAGCATAGCAGCCGCACACGCCTGAAGTGTTACCACTCTTGCCATATCTCCGATGGAATATTTCCGCAATAGCAGATCAACTTTCGGTCCAAGCGTTGCACCCAACAGCACTGCTTTTTTACATCCCGTCAGATTTTTATAAAGATTTTTACTGTGGATATCCAGATTTCCCAGAAGGATTCTTCCACTCTCCGGGAATTCTAATTCAAAAATGCGGTAGACGATCCTGCCGCACGCCGCCTGGGAAAGCTCTTCAAAACAGCTTTCCACAAGCTTTAGCGTATGATCATCTACCGCATGTCTGCCATATCCCAAGTAACGAATTGCTTCTTTCGTTCTTGCGTCCATTTTGTTTCCTCTATTTATTCAGAATCTCTGAAAGATTTGCCTGGATTGCCGCAGCAACCTCCGGTTTATTCATAGAATATACGTGAACATGGTTAATGCCATTTGCGAACAGATCGATGATCTGGTCTGTCGCATACGCAATACCTGCCTGCTGCATTGCTTTCGGATTATCTCCAAAGCGATCTACGATTGCTTTGAATCTCTCCGGAAGGTTGGTTCCGGACATAGACAGAATTCTCTTTACCTGATTTGCATTTGTTACCGGCATGATTCCCGGAATAACCGGAACGGTAACACCCTTTTCTCTCGCTCTATAGAGGAAATTATAAAGAATATTGTTATCAAAAAACATCTGTGTAGTCAGGAAATCTACACCACAGTCTACTTTCTGTTTCAGATGTGCAATATCATCCTTCTTATGTTCGGACTCTACATGTCCTTCCGGATAACATGCAGCCCCGATGCAGAAATCTCCCTGACTCTTGATATCCTCGATCAGCTCATATGCATACTGATAATGATTCGGAAGTGGGAATTCACTCTCTTGTGGAATATCTCCTCTAAGAGCAAGGATATTCTCAATTCCTGCTGCCTTTAACTGATCGATTACCTGATGCACTTCTTCTTTTGTTGATGATACACAAGTAAGATGTGCAAGGCTTGGTACATTATATTTATCTTTGATATGTGATGCAATCTTTACAGTATTCTTACTGGTACCGCCGCCTGCACCATATGTAACACTCATATATGACGGTTTCAATTCTGCAATTGCTTCTGTCGCCTTTAATACTCCTTCATATGCTGCATCTGTCTTCGGAGGAAATACCTCAAAAGAAAGATGCGGTGTCTTTTCTACTAATATATCACTGATTTTCATATTTTTTCTGTCATTCTCCTTTAGTCTGTTTTTACATTCCTTCGTATAATTCTTCGTACTGTTTTGCAGAATTCTTCCATGAGAAGTCTTTATTCATGGCACGTTCAACAATCTTGTTCCAGTCACGTTTCTTATCATAATAGATCTGTTCTGCATAACGTACAGTTGCCAGCATCTCATGTGCATTGTAGTTCATGAAGCTGAATCCTGTACCAGTCTTTTCATACTCATTGTATGGTTCTACTGTATCTTTCAGACCGCCTGTCTCACGGACGATTGGAACTGTTCCGTAACGTAAACTCATCAACTGGCTGAGTCCGCATGGTTCAAACAGTGACGGCATAAGAAATGCATCACAGGACGCATAGATCTTATGAGACATTGCTTCTGAATAATAAATGTTTGCAGATACTTTTCCAGGATATTTCCATGCGAAATGGCGGAACATATTCTCATACTGTTCTTCTCCTGTACCAAGCGCTACGATCTGTACTGCATCCTGACACAGTTCATCCATTACATATGCAACAAGATCAAATCCCTTCTGATCTGTCAGTCTGGATACGATACCGATCATCATAGTTTTATGATTCTCTTCCAGACCAAGTTCCTTCTGAAGTGCGATCTTGTTCTTGATCTTCTCTTTACGGAAATTGCTGACATCATAATTTCTCTCGATCTTATTGTCTGTCAGTGGATTATAATCTTCATAATCAATTCCGTTCACAATTCCAGACAGGCAGTTTGCTCTTGCATTCATAAGACCGTCCAGTTTCTCGCCATAGAATGGTGTCTTAATTTCCTCTGCATAAGAGTTACTTACCGTCGTTACTCTGTCCGCATATACGATTCCACCCTTCAGGTAGTTTGCATCCTTGTATGCTTCCAGCTTATCCGGTGCGAAATAATACTGTGGTAATCCGGTAATGTCTCTGACACGCTTCGGATCCCATGTTCCCTGGAACTTCAGGTTATGTATAGTCATCACCGTCTTGATTCCACGGTAAAATTCATTGCCATATCTGAAATTATCCAGATAGACCGGAACCAGTCCTGTCTGCCAGTCATGGCAGTGAATGATGTCTGGTCTGAAATCGATCAGTGGAAGTGCACTTAATACAGCTTTTGAGAAGAATGCGAATTTCTCAATATCCGCATACATATCACCGTATGGTGCATATCCGTTAAAGTAATATTCGTTATCTATAAAATAAAACTTAATTCCGTCGTATTCCATTTCAAGAACGCCAACATACTGTTTTCTCCAGTTCAAGTCCATATAAAAATGAGTATGATACTGAAGTTTTTCTTTCCATTCGTCTTTCATGCACATATACTTTGGAAGCATTACGCGCACATCGTATTTTTCTTTATCAAAATATTTCGGTAATGATCCGACAACATCGGCAAGTCCTCCTGTTTTGATAAATGGGACTGACTCAGATGCCGCAAATAATATTTTCTTCATTGCATTTCCCTCCCAACCTTAGAATACTTTATCATTATAACGTATTTTTATTCAGAATAAAAGGGTTGTTTAGCGGTTTTTATTTTCCAGTCGGATCGTATCTGCGATCAATGCTATAAATTCTGAATTTGTAGGTTTTCCCTTTCCATTACTTACTGTATATCCAAATAACTCATCCAGCGTATCAAGCTTTCCACGGCTCCATGCAACTTCGATTGCGTGACGAATTGCTCTTTCCACTCTGCTTGCCGTTGTCTGATGCATCTTGGCAATTGTAGGATACAAAACCTTCGTAATCGCATTCAACACATCCATATCATCCACTGCCATAATGATCGCATCCCGCAGATAATGATATCCTTTTATGTGCGCCGGTATTCCGATTTCATGGATCATATCCGTCACACGGGTTCTAGATTATATTCTTGCTTTTTGGAAACTGCATTCCGGCTTTCGGATTCCGAATTGTTCTTTCTCTCCCCGTTTCCCGCATCTTTGATCCTGCTTAAGATCATATCATTGTGAAATGGTTTCATCACATAGTAACTTGCTCCTTTTCGGAAGGCATCTTCTGTAATTCTTTCCTGTCCGACAGCTGTCACGATAATAAATTCCGGTCGTTTGGTAATCTGCTCATCCATATTTACTTTTTCCATCACACTTAATCCATCCATCTTTGGCATGATCAGATCCAGTAATACAACATCCGGTTTCTTTTCTTTGATCAGATGATAGATATCTTCACCGTTATCAGCTTTTCCTATCAAATTCAAATCCTGGTCTTGCTCTATGATTTCACCCAGCATATCCAAAATTCTTTCATTGTCGTCAGCGATTGCTACATTAACTTCTCTCATTTTACGTAATGCCTCCTTGTCCCTTAATAATTATGTCGAGTTTTATTATATATTTTCCTCAATTTTCGAACAAGAAAATACTGTCGTAAAAACATGACCCGCATCGACAAAATTCTGATTATTCTACATCTTTCAGCATATTTTCGATAAAAATCCCATAACCCCTCGTTGGATCACTGACAAATACATGGGTAACCGCACCCGCTATCTTTCCATTCTGGATAATTGGTGTTCCCGACATTCCCTGAATGATTCCGCCTGTAATTTCCAGCAATTTTGGATCTGTCACTTCTATTTCGAGTCCTTTATTTTCCTCTCTGGTATGTTTGTCAATTTTTGTAATACGAATTTTATACTCTTTTACTTTTCCTTCCACACAGCATCGGATTTTTGCATCTCCTTTTTTTATTTCATCCGTCTGCATTATCTCCATCGGATCCGTGTCCTGAAACAGGTTTTCTGTGCGGTCAAGCGTTCCAAAAATCCCACAATCCGTATTTTTATCAATTTTTCCAAGCACATTATATCTGTTATAAACAATGATTCCTTCAATGCCTCCTGGATTACCGTCAATTCCTTTCTGGATACTTCGTATACTGGTTTCGTATACTCTTCCATTTCGAATCTCCATAAGTGCATTCGTATCTGTGTCATGAATTCCATGTCCAAGTGCTCCAAATCTGCTGTCAGAATTAAGAAATGTTACTGTTCCAAGTCCCTGTGCATTGTCCCTTACCCATATCCCGAGCATGCAATTATTTTTTTTGCTCCTGACCGGTTTTACCTTCACTTCCAGATATTCCGAATCTCTGCGCAGCTTTAAAATCACATCTGTTCCATCTGTAGTTTTTAATATCGTCTGTAGTTCTTTTTTATCCCTGATCTTCGTTCCATTGCATTCTACGATATAATCACCGGCCTTTACCAGATGTCTTGCCGGTTCCAGTCGTTCACCGTCTGTTCCTGTAACCTTCTCTGTTCCAAGAACCATGACTCCTTCTGTTTCCAGATAGATTCCGATTGGCATACCTCCCGGGATCACCGTATTGTCAGACACCGTCCCCGCGCTTACTTCCTCTTTTTCGTTACGTTCCATTTTTTCCTTCACTGAATATCCCGTGTAAAAAAAGACAGAAAAAACAAGTGTTATGATCAGACATTTTCGATACCAATATTTTCTCATGTTCCACACCTCAAAAAAAAGATAGACATCCCTGCAAGAATGTCTATCTTAGTATGTGGTATTTTATAAAAAATACTCTGGATCTGTATACTTTTTATTTTATCTGACCTGCCAGATTTTTCATCTCTTTTGCGCTTTGGATCACGGTATCTGTAATTTTTGCACCGCCGAGAATCCTTGCCAGCTCTTCTACCGACTTTTCTTCTGTCAGCGGATAAATGTGTGTACGCGTCACTGCATCCTCTGTCTTTTTTTCAATCAGGAAATGCTGATCTGCCATCGCTGCAATCTGTGCAAGATGTGTAATACAGATCACCTGATGTTCTTTTCCGATCAATGCCATCTTTTCCGACACTTTCTGTGCCGTACGTCCGCTGATACCAACATCAATTTCATCAAAGATCAGTGTCTCAATCTCATCTTTATCTGCCATTACAGTTTTGATCGCCAGCATGATTCTGGAAAGCTCACCACCGGAAGCAACTTCTGTCAATGGTTTCACCTGCTGTCCCTGGTTAAGCGAAATACGGAATTCTGCATCATCAATACCATCTTTGGAATATTCTTTCTTTTCCGCAAAATGTATCTCAAACTGCACCTGTTCAAAATTCAGGTCTTCCAAGCCTTTCTGGATCTTCTTTTCCAGCATGTTTGCCTTCTTCTTTCGAAGAGTCGAAAGTTTCTGCGCCCTTTTAAGATAATCCTGTTCCAACTGCTCACAGGATGCTTTCAATTCCTGCATATACGCATCATAGTTTTCCAGAATTTCAATTCTTTCTTCCTGCTTCTTACAGTACTCCATGATCTTTTCATACGAGTTACCATATTTCGTCTTCAGATGATTGATCTCATTTAACCGTTTTTCTGTTTCATAAAACTCTTCATCCGAAAATTCACAGTTTTTCTGATACTCCGCCAGTTCGTGATTGAAATCATTTAACAGATTATCTACATCCGCAAGCTGCGAATATAACTGCGCAAGCTGCTCATCAGCATCTGAAACTTCCGACAGGGTTCTAAGTGCCCTTCCGAGCTTTTCGCTTGCGCTTTCCCCATCTCCGCCTGTATACTGATAGCTTTCGGTCACGCTCTGGACAATCCGCTTTCCATTGCACATACGACGGTAAAGTGACTCCAGCTCTTCGTCCTCATGCTCTTTTAATTCTGCCTGCACGATCTCATCGACTTCGAACTGTAAAAATGCCAGTTCTTTCGCCCTTTCGGATTCATCTACTCCTGCCTCTGACAGTTCTTTTTGTTTTTCTTTGTACTGCCGCCATATCTCTACGACTTTTTCTTTCTGTCTCTTCGTCTCTTCACCTGCAAAAGCATCAACGATCGCCAGATGATTCTTTTTATAAAGCAGTGACTGATGTTCATGCTGTCCGTGAATATCGATCAAAATCGATGATACTGCTTTAAGTGTCGCCATCTGTACTGTCTCGCCATTGATCTTGCTGACACTTCTTCCTTCCATCAGTCTTCTCTGCAGTGTAATAAACCCATCTTCCGGGTAAATATCCAGTTCTTTTAATTTACGGATCTGCCGTTCATTTTCCACTGAAAATGTCAGCTCCACCAATCCGTATCTCGCTCCCTGGCGAAGAATGTCTTTCGTGTATCTTCCACCAAGAGCAAGATTGACCGAGCCTAGAATGATTGACTTCCCGGCACCGGTCTCTCCTGTTAATATGTTCAGCCCTCTGCCAAACTCTACTTCGATCTCATCGATCAAAGCCAGGTTTTTCACATGCAAATATTGTAACATGCATCCTCCTATAAGATAATCTTGCTGATCTTGTCCATTACTTTTACCGTGTCATCCACGCTTCGTATTGCACACATAATCGTGTCATCTCCCGCAATACTTCCGACAATTTCATTCCATTTCATTGCATCCAGTGCCGCACATACAGCACTTGCCATTCCGGCCACTGTCTTGATCACCAGAATATTCTGTGCCATATCCATAGACAGATACCCTTCTCTTAAAACACGGATATATTTCTCACTCATTCCATTCTCATTATGCTGGTGCAGTGCATATCTCTGTTTTCCATTTTCTGAAGGTATCTTTGTAAGTTTCAGGTCACGGATATCTCTGGATACCGTTGCCTGAGTAACTTTGAATCCCTCCTGGTTCAGATATTCCGCCAGTTCTTCCTGCGTTTCAATATGATATTTATTAATCAATTCAATAATCTTCGCATGTCTGTTAACTTTCATATCATCAATTTCCCTTCATCTTTCTCCGTAATATTTCCAAAAAACTGATTTTATTAATCTTCATGATTTTTGTCGACTCTTTTGCCTTGCAAATGGTCAGACGATCTCCTGTCTCAAGCGGCACGCTGGTCGCACCGTCAAATGTAACCAGTACTTTTTCTATATTGCCTCTGCGTCCTTCTCCGATCTCAATCACGATCTCATCGTCGGAAGACAGAACAATGCTTCTTGTGTTCAACGCATGAGAACAGATTGGTGTGATCACAGTAAGAGACGCCGTAGGTTCTACGATCGGACCTCCCGCCGACATATTATATGCTGTAGAACCGGTTGGTGTGGAAATGATGATTCCATCCGCTTCATAGGAATTCAACAGTTCCCCGTTTACGAACAATTTAAAATATATAATACGCAGATCATCACCTTTACGTGACACAACAATATCATTAAGTGCAACATCTTTCTTTCCGTTCGGAAACATGCTTTCCAGCATCATACGCTCTTCATACAGATAATCACCTTTCAGCATCTGTGTGATATCTTCTGCCAGATTGCTTACCTCTACCTCTGTAAGATACCCAAGCGTTCCCATGTTGATACCCAGAATCGGAACGTCTCTTTTCCAGAGCGTTCTTGCCACTTCAATCAAACTCCCGTCACCGCCAATCACGATTGCACAATCGATCATGTCCGGAATCCGTTCCCTGATAATATTTTTCTCTGCATCTTTTTCACACAATATACAGCTTCTTCCCGCTATCTCCAGTAATTCCTTTACTTTTTCCGTCACCGCATGATTCGTATCTTTTCCATCATTTGTAACGATCCAAAACTTTTTTAACATCTGTCTCTAACCTTTCGCAAGTGTCGCAAATGACTGATCTACCGTCTTTTCGACATCAATCTCAGGCGAAATTCTGTCAGTCGCTTCGCATTTCTGTAAGTGGACCAGATATTCGATATTACCTTCCGGTCCTTTGATCGGAGAAAATTCCAGATTCAGCACTTCAAATCCGATAGACATTGCATAATCAATCACTTTATGGATGACTTCTATATGCGTACTTTTTTCGCGTACAACGCCTTTTTTCCCAACCTTTTCTCTTCCCGCTTCAAACTGTGGCTTGATCAGTGCAACTATCTGTCCGTCTTCCGTAAGATAATTACGAATCGGAAGTAACACTTTTGTAAGCGAAATAAATGATACATCAATAGATGAAAACTGTACCGGTTCTCCAATGTCTTCCGGTGTGACATAACGAATGTTCGTTTTTTCCATACATACAACTCGTGGATCCTGTCTGAGTTTCCAGTCAAGCTGTCCGCGGCCCACATCAATCGCAAATACTTTCACAGCACCATTCTGCAACATACAGTCCGTAAAGCCTCCTGTAGAAGAGCCTACATCTGTACATACCTTTCCTTCTACACTGACATCAAAATTCTTGATCGCTTTTTCCAGTTTCAGACCGCCGCGGCTGACATATGGAAGAGTATGACCTCGCACTTCGATCGTCGCTTCTTCCGGAAATGTAGTTCCTGCCTTATCTTCTTTCTGTCCGTCTACATATACGATCCCGGACATAATGATTGCCTTTGCCTTTTCTCTGGAAGCCGCCAGATTTCTTTTTACAAGTAATACATCTAATCGTTCTTTCATAATTTCTCCTGTTATCTACATTGTCTCATACATCTTACAGATCTGTGCCATCATGGATTCTACGTCCAGACCAGTCTCTTTGCGCAGGACATCTACATTACCATGTTCTACATAATCATCCGGGAGTGCCAGAATCTGCACTCTCACATCTGCACCGGTCCTCATCAGATATTCACTTACATGTTCTCCAAATCCTCCGGATTTTACGTTTTCTTCAATCGTAACAATCAACCGATGCTTCTTTGTAAGCCGGTCCAGCATCTTGGCATCTAACGGTTTTATAAATCTCGCATTAATAAGCGAGCAGTCATAGCCTTTCTCTTTTAAATCTTCTCTTACCTTCAGTGCCTCTTCAAACATATGCCCTACGAAAATAATTGCAATATCACTTTCTTCATACAATATCTCACTTTTTCCGTATTCAATCGGACTTCTGAATTCCGGACAGACATCACATGCACTCCCCCTCGGATAGCGGATCGCGATCGGTCCATCATATGAGATACCAAATCTCACCATATCCGCCAGTTCCCATTTGTGTTTTGGTGACATGATTACCATGTTCGGGATACTGCTCAGATAAGACAGATCAAAAATTCCCTGATGTGTCTCTCCGTCATTGCCTACTAATCCCGCTCTGTCCACGGCAAACATCACAGGAAGATTCTGAAGTGCCACATCATGAATCATCTGATCATAAGCTCTTTGAAGGAAAGAAGAATATACCGCAAATACCGGTTTCATCCCGCCTGCCGCAAGTCCTGCCGCAAATGTCACTGCATGTTCTTCCGCAATCCCCACATCAAAAAAGCGGTTCGGATATTTCTTTCGGAATCTCGCAAGACCCGTTCCATCTGCCATTGCTGCAGTGATCGCCGCAAGTTTATCATTTCTTGCCGCTTCATCACACATTACTTTTCCAAATACCTCTGTATATGAATCTTTTTTCTTCGGTTTTTCCGGTTCACCGGTCTCTACCTGGAACGGTCCGATCCCATGGAATTTATCCGGCTGTTCTTCTGCCGGTTCATATCCTTTTCCTTTTTTGGTAAGGACATGCAATAACACAGGTCCCTCAATCTTCCTTGCTTCTTTTAATGCACGTACCAACATTGGTATGCTGTGTCCCTGAATCGGTCCCAGATATGTAATTCCCATATCTTCAAAAAACATTCCTGGTACGATCAGCTGCTTCAGACTGCTTTTCGTCTTACGGATATGTTCAATCATAGGATCTCCTACAACCGGTACATTATGAAGCATATTTGTTACACCTTTTTTCAAATCTGTATAAAAATCTGCAGTACGAAGCTTCGCCAGATAATCCGACATCCCACCTACGTTTTCGGAAATCGACATATGATTATCATTCAAAACAATAATAAAATTCTTCTTAAGCCTTGAAGCATTGTTCAAAGCTTCATAAGCCATACCTCCGGTCAGAGAACCATCCCCGATCACAGAGATCACACTGTAATCTTCTTTTTGCAGATCTCTTGCACATACATATCCAAGCCCCGCAGAAATAGAAGTCGAGCTGTGTCCCGTGTCAAATGCATCGCATGCACTTTCCTTTCTCTTCGGGAATCCGCTCATTCCACCATATTTTCTCAGGTCATCAAATCCATCTTTTCTACCGGTCAGGATCTTATGCGTATAAGACTGATGTCCGACATCCCATATAATCTTATCTTTCGGAAGATCAAAAACCAGATGTATTGCCATCGTAAGCTCTACCACGCCAAGATTTGATGCAAGATGGCCACCGGTCCTGCTGATCTTTTCGATCAGAAACTGTCGGATTTCCTGTGCCAGTTCCGGCAGTTCCTCCGGTGCCAGTTTTTTTATATCATTTGCTTTTTGAATTCTTTCTAACATAACCAGGTATCCCCTCTATCTGTCTCTGTGGATCAACTGTATCAGCAGTTGTTCCAGATATTCATTCTCCCCTGAAAGCTGGTGAAGCAGATCTATTGCCTGATTGGATAATTCTTCTACTCTTTTTTGTGCCTGCTCAATTCCCAGAAGTGTTACATATGTTGTCTTCTGATTTTTTTCATCACTGTGGATTGGTTTTCCCAGTACTTCTTCCGTACTGGTCACGTCCAGGATATCATCCTGAATCTGGAATGCAATGCCCACATAATGTGCTATCTTTTCGACCTTTCGTACATCCTCTTCTTCTGCCCCTCCGAGAATTGCACCAATCATCATAGCACATTCGATCAGCGCTCCTGTCTTCAACTCATAAATCGTATCCAGAACATCTTTCGGCACAGCATGTCCTGTTTCTTTTACATCGATCACCTGTCCGCCGATCATTCCATAGACACCTGCTTTTCTGCCAAGGACACTAAGGGCACGTCCGATTTTAAGGCTCTCCTGCGGTGCTGTCTCAAACGCACGAAATGCTGTCTCAAACGCATAATTTAAAAGTGCATCCCCTGCCAGTATCCCCATATCTTCTCCATAGACAATATGTGTAGTCTTTCTGCCTCTGCGATATTCATCGTTGTCCATCGCAGGAAGATCATCATGAACCAGAGAATACGTATGAATCATTTCAAGCGCCGCCATAAATGGACAAAGTGCTTCTGTTTCATCGCCAAATAATCTGCTGGTCTCTCTCATTAACATTGGCCGCAGTCTTTTTCCCCCTGCCATCAGACTGTATTCCATAGCTTCCATGATCACCTTCTGATACCCTTCCGGTTTTGGAAGATATTCTTTCAGGATTTCTTCAATTTCGGCTACTTTCCTTTTCATCTGTACTGTAAATTCTTCTTTAGAATTCATGTTCCTCACCCTCTTCATCCAGTAACAGCATCTTCTTTTCTACCTTATCGATTTTACTGTTACATGCTTTCAGCATATCCATACCCTGATGATACAACCGGAAAGATTCCTCCAGCGAAATCTCCCCGTCTTCCATCTCTTTTATCGTCTGTTCCAGATCTGAGAAAATCTCCTCAAGGCTCTGGTCTTCCAAAGATTGTTCCTTTTTTTCTGCCATTGCATTTCTCCCGGTATCTGTCTGTTATCTTAATAATCCTTATATTTTATATGTCTTTTTCTGCACAGCTTTAACAGATGTACGGATGAGTCCATCCGTTACATATACTGTCAGCTCATCACCCATTTCCACCTGACGGATACTCTTTACAACACCACCGTCTGCTTCTTCCACATAGGCAAAGCCCTGGTTCAGCTTTCTGACCGGAGACAATCCATTCAGCTTTTCAATCTGAATCGCCAGGCGATGTCTTGCTTCTTTTACCCGGTCTCTCATCAGCGTTCGAAGTTCCTCTTCCAGTTCTATCAGTCTTTGCTGTTGATCCTGCAGTTTGTGACGTGGATGCAGATAAGAAAGCCTCACATCCAATTCTTTCAGTCGTAACCGGTTTATACGAATCGTTCCTGTCATGCTCCGATTCATTCTCAATCTGCATTCATCCAGATATCCCTGTAACTGTCTGTAATCCCAGACTGCAAGTTCTGCCGCCGCCGAAGGTGTCGGTGCACGCAGATCTGCCACATAATCTGCAATTGTCACATCTGTCTCATGGCCCACTGCCGATATCACAGGAACCTGACAGTCAAAAATTGCCCTTGCCACGCACTCATCGTTAAATGCCCACAGATCTTCGATCGAGCCTCCTCCTCTTCCGACAATGATCACGTCTACATTTTTTGTCTCCAGCATACGGATTCCACGCACGATTGATTCTTTCGCTCCCTCTCCCTGTACCTGTGCCGGATACAGAAGTAACTGTACATACGGATTACGTCTTGCAGATATATTCATGATATCCCGGACTGCCGCTCCTGTCGGTGCAGTCACTACGCCGATTCGCTTCGCATATCTCGGAATTGCTTTCTTATATTCCGGTGCAAACATTCCCATCTCTTCCAGTTCCTGCTTCAGCATCTGGTATTTCTCATAAAGTGTGCCTTCTCCGTCCAGACGGATTTCCTGCGCATAGAGCTGATAAGAGCCTGTTCTTTCGTAGACATTCACCGAACCAAGTACAATGATCTGCTGTCCTTCTCTCATATGAAAAGAGAGCCCGCCTCGCTGCCCCGCAAACATGACACAGGCAATCGTTCCGGACTCATCCTTTAATGAGAAATATATATGTCCCGATGTGTGATACTTACAGTTAGAGACTTCTCCTTTTACATAGATACGGTTCAGCATAAAGTCCTGGGTGAACATATTCTTTATATAAGAATTCACCTGTTTTACTGTATATACATTTCGAGCCATTCTCTACCTCTGATTAATCTGCAAGTTTTGCCAGTACTCCATTTACAAATGATGCACCGTCTTCACTGCTGTATTTCTTTGCAAGATTGACAGCTTCGTTGATCGCAACACCTGTCGGAACGTCCTCGTCCCACTTCATCTCGTAGACTGCAAGTCTTAAGATTGTAAGATCTACCTTATTCATACGGCCAGTCTTCCATCCTGTTGTATGTTCATTGATCAATGTGTCGATCTCATCAATCTTCTCTATAATCTTCTGTGCTTTCTGGCTGATATACTGCATATCTTTTTCCGTGGCACCTTCAATCTGCTCCAAATACAGTTCTGTCTGCGTTCCCTGTTCTGACTCTTCATTAAAATCAGCACCAAATATTAACTTAAAGATATGTTCTCTCTGCTCTGTTCTCTTCACTTATGCTTCCTCCGGTATCTCGACTCCGGCAACACGAATATTCACATCTGCCACCTCAAGTCCTGTCATGTTCTCAATTGCAGTTTTTACTTTTTCCTGCACTTTAGAAGTAATCTCTTTTATGCTGTATCCATAATTAAGATTTAATGCCAGGGATACAGTTACAATGCCATCCAGTACATCTACCTTTACACCCTTGGATAAAGACTTCATTCCAAGTTTGCTGATCAGTTCTCTTGTTGCATTACCTGCCATAGAAGCAACACCTTCTACTTCCATTGCTGCAAGACCTGCAATAATAGCTACAACTTCATCTGCAATCTTTACTTCTCCAAGATTTTCATCTGTTTTTATTGTATACGTATTCTTTTCTTCTTTACTCATCTTTTCAGAAACCTCCCGTCTGGTTTTTCACTGTCTTTTATTATAACAAACTTACATACATTTGAAAACCCCCAGTCAGCCTGGGAGTTTTATTTCTGTTTATATTTTTATGATCTGCCAAATTCCGTAAGTTTTAATCCATCATTTCTGTCTATCGTCATACGGATACTCCATTCATTCACGAACAGCAGTAATGGATGGCCTTTCAGATCTTTAACTTTCTTCATATCTGAAGTTCCTGTCAGCTTATCCAGATCAATCTCTTCATTTTCAATCCAGCGGATGTACTCATACGGAAGATTTTCCAGACGGATCTCTACATTATATTCGTTCTCCAGACGGTATTTCAACACATCAAACTGAAGTACGCCGACAACACCGACGATGATTTCTTCCATACCAGTATTGTATTCCTGGAAAATCTGGATCGCACCTTCCTGTGCGATCTGGTTGATTCCTTTGATAAACTGCTTTCTCTTCATCGTATCAACCTGACGTACACGTGCAAAATGCTCCGGTGCAAATGTCGGGATTCCTTCGTATGTGAATTTGTCCTGTGCTGTCGTCAATGTATCTCCGATTGAGAAGATCCCCGGATCAAATACACCGATAATATCTCCGCCATAAGCTTTACTGATCATCTTACGCTCACTTGCCATCATCTGCTGTGGCTGGGAAAGACGTACTTTCTTGCCACCCTGCATATGATATACATCCATACCGGCTTCGAATTCTCCGGAGCAGATACGCATGAATGCAATTCTGTCTCGGTGAGCCTTGTTCATATTGGCCTGAATCTTGAATACAAAAGCTGAGAAATCTCCCTCTTCCATCGGATCGATCGGACCTCTGTCAGATATTCTCGGAAGCGGTGAGGTCGTCATCTGAAGAAAATGCTGAAGGAATGTCTCTACACCAAAGTTCGTAAGAGCGGAACCGAAGAAGACCGGCGAAAGTTCTCCTTTGCTTACCAGTTCCTGATCAAATTCTGCTCCGGCACCGTCCTGAAGTTCAATCTCCTCTTCCAGCTGTAATTTCTGGTCATCTGTAATAAGCCAGGAAATCTCCGGATCATTGATATCGACCTTCTTTACCTCTCCCTGAGTTGTTCCTTTTTTCGTATCGGAAAAGATCTCAACTTTTTTAGATGCTCTGTCATATACTCCCTTGAATTCTTTACCGGAACCGATTGGCCAGTTGATCGGACATGTGGCGATTCCAAGTTCATTTTCAATATCATCAAGAAGTTCAAATGTATCCATTGCCTCACGGTCCATCTTGTTAATGAATGTGAAGATCGGAATATGGCGCATCGTACATACTTTGAACAGCTTTCTTGTCTGCGCCTCGACACCCTTGGATGCGTCAATGACCATCACTGCGGAATCTGCCGCCATCAATGTACGGTACGTATCTTCCGAGAAGTCCTGATGTCCCGGTGTATCCAGAATATTGATACAGTATCCGTCATAATTAAACTGCAGTACAGAAGAAGTAACCGAAATACCTCTTTCTTTTTCAATCTCCATCCAGTCAGAAACCGCATGCTTTGCAGTTGCCTTTCCTTTTACGCTTCCCGCCTGATTGATGGCACCTCCGTAGAGAAGGAACTTCTCTGTCAGTGTCGTCTTACCTGCATCGGGATGTGAGATAATTGCAAATGTTCTTCTTTTCTTTATCTGATTCTTTACTTCATTCGTAATCTGTGACATATATTATACACTCCTAATTTATAGTATATCCGTTTATAGGCACTATTAGTCAGTATAACATATGTCTATAAAATGCTCAAATACATTTTTCCTGTATTTTCAAGGTTTTCCTGTGTTTTTAGATAATTACTTCGAATCTGCATTCACTGGATTGATCACAATATTCTGCGCTGCCACGCCCGTCTTTCTTGTCACAATGTCCTCGATCTGCGCCCGGTTCGCATCACTTAATTCCGAAGCACCTACGATCACATCTGCCTGATCATCCGTAATACTTACCACAGAATCGTTAAATCCTTTTGCCGCGAGCAGTGATTCTGCTGCCGCTTCTTTTTCTGCGATTTCTGTCATCTGTACCATCTGGTTCACTGCATTTTCTTTCTCTGCATCACTAAGATTCTTATTGTCGATAATGCTCTGTAATGTCTCTTTATTCTTGGAGCGTACCTGTTCCCTGCTCACCTTCGCCTGTGCTGCCACAGAACTTACCGTTCCGTTGGCGAGGACTGCTTCCCCAGGCGTTCCGTCTATACTGCCGTCATCTGTACTGCTGGCATTACCGTCTGTGCTGCCAGTATCTCCATCCTGACTTTTAATATCCCCAGATGATACAGATGTATCTTCATCAGAAATATCTAATAATTCCTTATTTGCAAGTTCCGAATTTGTTTCCTGTGTTTTCGTCTTACCTGGGAATAATTTGCCAGAGTAATTCATATACCCTGCTGCCGCGATCATTACTGCCAGCGTTGCAATCACAATCTGATTCTTTTTTGCGATCTTTTTCACTATCTTGCCCTCCTGCTCTTTCATACTGCTCTTAATTTGTCTGCTTTTTCATTATTCTAATCTTATGCGGTTCAATATCAAATAATGCCTGGACCGCACTGCTGATATTTTCTTTTACTACTGCATTTTCCCCACCGTCTGCGATCACTACCACACCTTCGATCTTGGGACTTAGTTCCTTACTCACATACGGGGATCCACTTCCTTGACTGTTGCTTTCACTGTCCGTCCTATACACCGTATTTTCTTTTTTGGATGTCTTTGACGACTGTCTGGTCCCTCCCTGGCTGTCTTCTTCTGTCACTGTTTCCTGATCCGATTCCGTATCCTTATCCAGTACCTTTTCCGCCGAAGATTTCAGCGTGATCATCACCTTTACTTCTCCGGCTCCTTCAATCTGCGATAAGGTTCGGCTCAGGCGGTCTTCCAGATAAGCTGTATACGCTTCCTCATCCGTTCCGGCAGATGTCCCGTTTACTGATTTTCCTGTATTATCGTTCGATGCGGACGACATATTTTCCTTTTTCTTTCCTGCAGGGACTGCAATCACCATCAGAAGAATTCCTGTAAGGAGCATGATCAGAAGCTGATCTTTTCTTAAATTTTTTAATGAGAACTTTTTCCAGTTTCCAAGTTTATTTGAAAATAAATCACTCAGATTCTTTGCCGATTTCAATCTGCTCCACCTCGATTCTCCTGTTCTGGCTTACATTTTCATCCGAACTCCTGTCTGTGTTCGAATCTTGTATCTGATCCTCTGTATTCTGGCTGCCCGTACCCGAATTTTCTATGTTTTGATTCTCTACGTTCTGTCCCTCTATATCGAGAATATCTTCCTGAACTTTATGACTTTTTTCTTCCAGTTCACTGGTCCGAATCTTATATGCACTATTATGATAAATCTCTTCAAATGCGGCTCTCTTATCAAACAATTCCAGTACCGGTACAACCAGCATTGCCGCCAGAATCAGTCCCAGGAGAAAGCGGACATATTTTTGGAATCCATGATCCGGTATCATCTGCAGGATCACACTTCCAAGCACGGCAAAAAATGATAATTTCAAGATCCAGTTATAGATCATCTCCATCTGTTCCGCTCCTTCCCAGTCATGCATTTGTTACCGCCGCCACGATTGCGATCGTCAGCAAAAATAACACTCCCACGGTAAATACAATCTGCAGCAGTATCTGACATCCTTCTCCCACTGCTTCTACACATCCTGTGACACGTTCATCCGACACCGGCTGGATCACGGCAGCCGCAAGCTTATAAAGCAGAGCCGTTCCCGCAGTCTGAACCAGCGGTATCACACACAGGGCAATGCAGATTACTGCTCCTGCCATTCCAATTCCATTCTTTACCAGCACTGCCGTTCCAAGCGCTACTTCCGTCATTCCGCCCAGAAGATTTCCTACTCCCGGAATTGCCTCTGCCCCTTTCAGCACAGTACTTCTCTTCACCGTATCTATCGCGGGACTGATCATTCCCTGAATCAGATTCGCACCGATGACACACGCAAGTGTCGTCTTCAGTGTCCAGCGGATGATCAGTTCCAGGAATTCCGATAATTTTCCCAGCATATCTTCCGTTCCCAGAAAGTTCAGAACACGGATGATCATATATACCCGCACCATCGGCAACAGTACATTTCCGATTATGATCTCAACTGCATAGATCAGGAACAGAACAAGATTATAAAATGCCACTCCGGTCACACTTCCCTTCGCCACCGCAACTGCCAGAAAGTAAACCGGATAAAACACTCCCATAAAAGCAGTGATATTACGTATCCCAGATTCCACCCACTGAATAACCACATCGAATGCCGCAACCGTCAGTGCCGCCAATAATATATAAATCATATAGAACCCGACACTTGCCACCTGTCGGTTCTGAAGGGTACCCGCAAACTGATTCATGAATGCTGCGATCATTGCGATCAGCAAAATATGTACCAGATTTTTCTTCCCTGTCCGAAGCAGATAAAACATCTGTTCTCCGGCAAATTCGGTAAGAAGTTTGACGGAAGATTTCAGATCTCCGGTTAAAATTTCTGATATTACTTCTTGAAATGCAATCCGTTTTTCAGGAAACAGTGAGCGTAAGGAATCATCGATTTCTCCATATTCAAATTCCGAAAGGATGGTTTCTTTTATTTCCTGTTGTTCCTGTTCTGCATCTTCCGCAGTATTTTCACTGTCTTCAGATAATTCATCTGCATAACAATATATAAGTCCTACATTTCTCGTCGATAAAAACAACAGAAAAAAAGCCAAAATACAGCAAATAAAAACACCTGCCAGTTTTTCACATTTCTTTTCACATTGCAGATTACAGCTCTCATTATCTTCCACATTCAATTTCTTATATTTCATATCGTATCTCATACCAGAAATCCCCGTATCGTCTGCAAAAGCGCACTTAAAACCGGAAGGCTCAAGACCAGAATCGTAATCTTTGCGAACACTTCAATCTGTAATGCGATCGTCTGATACCCCGCATCTTTACAGATTGCCGACGAAAATTCAGCTGCATATGTAATTCCCAGAATTTTCCACAATGTTTTAAAATAATCACTGTTAAGCCCTACTACATTACTGACCTCATTCAGTACATCTTTGAGCAGACTGATCTTTCCAAGCAGAGATGCAAAGATCAGCATGCCAAGAGCGATACTGATATAGATACCATATTCCGATTTCCCGCTTTTGAACTGAAGTGCCAGCAGAACTCCTGCCACCCCCAGTATCCCAATCTGCAGCATGCTCATGCGTTCCACCTCCCATGCCTGTACAGAATACATTTTTTTACAACATATAGCCCCTTTCCTTTATAATGAAAATAAATTCTGGATGGATTCAAACAGATCATAAATATACGGCACGATCCAGAACAGTACCAGCAAAAGTCCTGCAAGACTGGTCAGAAAAGCCTGTTCTTCCCTCCCACTGTGCTTCAGCACCTGACACAGTATCGATACCAGAATCCCGACCGCTGCAATTTTAAATATCAGATTTATCGTCATACATACTCTCCCTTTTCTTACAGGAGGATGATTGCCAGAAATACCCCTCCGGTCACTCCGATACATTGATACAGACGGATTTTCTCCTTCTGTTCTGTTCTCATGTCCTCCATTTTCTGCTCCATTTGTTCCAGATACAGATCCAGTGTCCTTACCTGCATCTCGATATCAATTGTTCCCAATTCACCTCCCAGACGGATCAGGCTCTCCAGCATATCCTGTGGGATTCCGATTACCGGCAGATGTGTTCTCGTCTCTTCTTCCCATATTCCCGCCAGACTTGTACCCTGTCTGTTTTCCAGCCGCTCATACAAAGATAACAGCCACATCTTATACGGCTCCTGAGCTTCACTCCCTACACTCAGGAATGCTTCTGGAAGCACCCGTCTGGAATAACGGACCTCACTTCTGATCCGGAAAATTAATTTTCTCAGGTAACGCATCTGCCTGTAACATTCTTCAATTTTCGCCGCCTGCAGCATCCCCCAGCCGCTGCCCGCAAGAATCACCATGACTGCTCCGATTGCCTTTATCATTTCGCCATTTCCATTGCTTCTTTGTAAAGAAGACTGCCCCTGTTATCAAAGATCCCTTCAATCTGTCCTACGTGTGCATTATTTCCAAGTAAAATGTACCGTTCAAATCTTCCCTCTCCGATCATCCGGTTGAACAACGGTTTCTTTCTTAATTCTTCCATAGACTCAGCATGTACTGTTGCCAGCATCTTACACCCACAGTGCATCGCATATTCAATGGCATGTACATCTTCCGGTGTCCCGATCTCGTCCACTGCGATCACCTGCGGTCCCATTGAACGGATCAGCATGATCATTCCCTCCGCTTTCGGGCAACCGTCCAGAATATCCGTCCGGATTCCCAGATGATTCTGTGCCACGCCCATATAGCAGCCGCCGATCTCCGAACGTTCATCCACCACTCCTACCGCAAGCCCCGGAATCCAGGAATTTCCTTCCGATATCTGACGGATCAAATCTCTTAACATCGTGGTCTTTCCACATCCCGGCGGTGATACGATTAATGTATGACACAACACCCGGTTGCATACAATATAAGGAAATACCGCATCGGCGCATCCGATCATCTCATGCGCCACACGGATATTCACCGAAGAAATGTATTTCAGGTTCTTTACCTTTCCATTTTCCATAATAGCCTGTCCCGATAATCCCACTCTGTGTCCTCCTTCAATTGTAATAAATCCCTGCCGCATCTCCTGTTCACATGCGTAAAGAGAATAATTACTGATGTATTCTAGCATTTCGCGGATATTATCTTTTGTCACCAGGTATGGCCGTCTGGCTTTCGCTCCGGGGATAACTTCCGTGTCATGATACAGGAAGATCAGTGGTTTCCCTTCCCGAAGACGAATCTCCTGCAAGTATTCAAATTCCAGCTTTTCCTTTTGTATAATACTTCTGACATCCCATGGCAGGACCTTTAAGATTGTATCTTCTTTCATGTTCATCACCTCTTTACACCCATGTATATGTGGATGGATAGAGATTATGACTGGTATTTTTCTGGGGGCGCAAAAAGGTGATATGAAATTTTGTGTTTTGTTTCATATCACCTTTACTCCTATATCCATTTTATACTTCTTATAATCACAAGATTATCCATTATTTTCAAAATTGCTCTTTGTTTGCAGCATTTCTTCTACTTGCTCTTTATCTAGTCCTATAAGTTCACTAATCTGGGCCGAATTCATTCCTCTATCATATAATCTCCTCACCAGACAAATTCTCTCTTCTGCTCTTTCTTCACGCAAACACTCTCTCATCCTTCACGTCTGACTCAATTTGCCTTATTTTCCAATCTCTTTCCCATACTTTAGTAACAAAAACGCCCCAGGCTTCCACTACCGGAACCCTGGGGCATTCACATTACATCTTATATTAAATTTATAATCTTATTCCGCTACATCCTTCATAGAAAATGAGATTCTTCCCATCTTGTCCTTGCCAAGGCATACAACCTTAACAACATCGCCAAGTGTCAGAACGTCTTCTACGCGGTTTACTCTTTCTTTGGAAAGCTTAGAAATGTGTACCATTCCTTCTTTTCCAGGTGCAAATTCAAGGAATGCGCCGAAGTCTTTGATACTGACAACTTTTCCTTCCAGAACCTGTCCTGCTTCGAAATCTGTTACGATGATGTGGATCAGCTTCTGCGCTTCTTCCATGCTCTTAGCATCTGTTCCGCAGATAGATACGGCACCGTCGTCTGTGATGTCGATCTTCACGCCTGTCTGCTCGATGATCGCGTTGATTGTCTTTCCACGCTGTCCGACTACATCGCCGATCTTCTGTGGATCGATCTGCATCTGAACGATCTTTGGAGCGAATTCTCCAACCTGTGCTCTTGGAGCATCGATTGCTTTATTCATAACTTCATCAATAATGTAAAGTCTTGCTTTTCTTGTCTTAGCGATAGCTTCTTCAATAATTGGTCTTGTCAGTCCATGGATCTTGATATCCATCTGGATCGCTGTGATACCTTTGTGTGTACCGGCTACCTTGAAGTCCATATCTCCGAAGAAGTCTTCGAGTCCCTGAATATCTGTAAGTACAAGATAATCATCATCTGTATCACCTGTAACCAGTCCACATGAGATTCCGGCTACTGCAGCCTTGATCGGTACACCTGCTGACATCAGTGACATAGAAGATGCACATACACTTGCCTGAGAAGTAGAACCATTTGATTCAAATGTCTCAGATACAGTACGGATCGCATATGGGAATTCTGCTTCGCTTGGAAGTACCGGAAGCAGTGCACGCTCTGCCAGTGCTCCATGTCCGATCTCACGACGTCCCGGTCCTCTGGATGGCTTTGTCTCACCTACAGAGTATGATGGGAAGTTATAGTGGTGCATATATCTCTTTGTTGTCTCTGCTTCATCCAGACCATCCAGTTTCTGAGCTTCAGAAAGTGGTGCCAATGTACAGATGTTGCAGATCTGTGTCTGTCCACGAGTGAACATTGCAGAACCATGTACTCTAGGAATCAAATCAACTTCTGCTGCAAGTGGTCTGATCTGGTCGATCTCTCTTCCGTCCGGACGTTTGTGGTCTTTTAAGATCATCTTACGTACCGTCTTCTTCTGGTACTGGTATACAGCCTCAGGAAGAACTGCAAGCCACTCTTCATTTTCAGCAAATGCTTCTTCTAACTTTTCTGTTACGACACGGATATTCTCTTCTCTTGTCTGTTTATCATCAGAGAATACTGCTACTTCCATCTCTTCCGGAGTAACGATCTCTTTGATTGCTGCAAAGAGTTCTTCCGGAACTGCACAGCTTTCATATTCGTGTTTTTGTTTTCCACACTCTGCTACAATTGTATCGATGAATGCGATTACTTTCTGGTTTAATTCATGTGCTGCAAAGATTGCATCGATCATCTGCTGCTCTGGAACTTCGTTTGCTCCGGCTTCGATCATAATGACTTTCTCTCTTGTAGAAGCAACCGTTAAAGCCATATCAGATACTGCTCTCTGAGCTGCTGTAGGGTTGAATACGAATTCTCCGTCTACCAGACCTACCTGTGTAGTAGAGATCGGTCCGTCAAACGGGATATCGGAAATTGTTGTTGCGATTGCTGCACCAAGCATAGCTGTAAGCTCCGGAGCACAGTCCTGATCTACAGATAATACAAGGTTCTCCAGTGTTACATCGTTACGGTAATCCTTTGGGAACAGTGGTCTCATCGGACGGTCGATTACACGGCATGTAAGGATAGCATTTTCAGATGCTTTTCCTTCTCTCTTATTGAATCCTCCAGGAATCTTTCCTACTGCATACATTCTTTCGTTGTATTCCACGCTCAGTGGGAAGAAATCGATTCCGTCTCTTGGCTTCTCTGAAGCAGTTGCTGTACAAAGTACAGTTGTGTCACCGTAATGCATTAATACAGCACCATTTGCCTGTTTTGCAACTCTGCCTACGTCAACTTTTAAAGGTCTTCCGGCGAGTTCCATTTCAAATGTTTTATACATAAATGTTTTCTCCTTTATTTTTCTTTTGTGGTTCAAGATTACCCCGAAACTACTGAAAAACACATTTTTCACTATGCAAATGCCATATAAAGCAGCATTTCTGCATCAAATATACTTTTCAGTGGTCTCGGTGAAGCTTTCCCAATCCACAATCTTAATTATTATAACATACCCTTACATAAAAAGCTACACCAAAAACACTTACTACTACAGAAACTGCCACTTCGAAAAGCATCCCCAAAAAATTGCCAGCAAAAAACCTTACAGATGATAACTTTTCACCGATATCAGGCAACGAAAAAGGGACATTCTTCCGAATGTCCCCATAAAAAGCATGAATTATTTTCTTAATCCAAGTTTCTCGATCAGTGCACGATATCTTTCGATGTCTGTCTTCTTCAGGTATGCAAGAAGTCCTCTTCTCTGTCCTACCATCTTAAGAAGTCCTCTTCTTGAGTGGTGATCCTTTGGATTAGCTTTAAAGTGATCAGTAAGATCATTGATTCTTGCTGTCAGGATAGCGATCTGTACTTCCGGTGATCCTGTATCTCCTGCTGTTCTACCATACTGTGCTACGATCTGTTCTTTCTGCTCTTTAGAAATCATGTTTGTTTCCTCCTATATACTCTTAATTAAAACGCCTGATATTAAGTAACGGTTGGAGTTTCCAGTTACCGAACACCGGCTTCAACGTTGCTTAGTATATCATATGAAATTCCTCGTGTAAAGAGAAATTTATACAATTCCGAAATATTCCATTCCTTTTGCAATATCCTTATCGATCTGTCTTTTCAGTGCATCGATCCCGTCAAATTTCTGCTCCGGTCTCCGGAATTTTTTAAGATTAATCCGTACTTTTTCCCCGTATGCATTTCCGGAATATCCGAAAAGAAATGCCTCGATCAACAGCTTCTTTTCTTCTGTCACGGTCGGTTTGATACCGACATTGGCAATTCCCGGATAAGTCTTTCCTTCGATATCTATCTTACAGAAATAGACTCCGTGCGCCGGCACGATCTTTCCTTCCGGCCATGCTACATTCAGCGTCGGGAATCCAAGCGTACGGCCAAGCTGTCTGCCATGTTCAACCGTTCCTTCTACTTCAAACGGATAACCAAGCAGAGTTTCTGCCAGCCCTACATCGCCCTCTTTTACTACTTCTTTTACATAAGTACTGCTGATAATCCGGTCGTGATAACGTTCTTTTTCTATAACGATCAATTCATAATCATACTGGTCTGCATATTCCGCCAGCATATGCACATCACCGCGTTTCTCACATCCGAATGTAAAATCTGTCCCTACCACGATATATTTCGCACGAAACAGATCATGGATGATCTCCTGTATAAAATCTTCCGCACTCTTCTGACGAAAAGATTCGGTAAACGGGCATTCGATCAGGTAATCGACCTCATCTTTTACCCTTTCCTGCCGTTCCTCTCCGACCATCAGAAGTTCCGGGGCAATCCCTTTTTCCTTCCATAACGGTCTCATGTCAAACGAACATACGATACTGTTTATATTCTCCTGTTTTCCTAATTCACGGACCTTTGTCACAAGCATCTGATGGCCTCTGTGTAATCCATCGAACTTTCCAAAAGTCACTGCTGCCCTTCCGTTTCCGTTATATTCCGCAAGCTCTCTGATATACTGCATAGTCTTTTCTTCCTCGTTTACTCGTTAAAAAACATCTTGACGATGTGGTATTTTTTTTCTTTCCACTGGTAAATGGCGATGAATTTACCTGATTCATCATACAGACGCACCTGAGTTTCTTCGTCTTGTCCGCATGCCTCTTTTAACATTTTAAGATCCAGAGGATTCCCATTCTTAGCAAATGCCTTCCAATCATCTTTCACCGTGATCTTCGGATAAGACGGGAACATCGCATCGATCGGTACCAGAAGCTCTGCAAGCTTTCCTTCCTGCTTCAAGGTTTCGATTTCATCCAGCATTTTCGCATCTTCAATCCGGAACGTTGACACCCTTGTACGGATCAGTGATTCCATGCAGCCTCCGCATCCGAGTTTCTCACCTATATCATGACAAAGCGTACGGATGTAGGTCCCTTTCGAACACGATACTTCCATACGGACTTTCGGAAGATCAATCTCAAGAATCTGAATATCCAGGATCTTAACCGGACGTGCTTTTCTCTCTATGACCTTTCCTTCTCTGGCAAGCTCATATAATTTCTTTCCATTTACCTTAAGAGCCGAATACATTGGGGGAATCTGTTCATAATCTCCGATAAATCCTTCAATAGCTTCTCTGACTTTTTCTTCGGTCAGTGCCTCTGTTGACTTTTCTTCCAGAACTTCACCTGTAATATCCTGTGTATCCGTTGTCTTGCCAAGAAGCAACACTGCTTCATATGTCTTGTTCTTGTCAGTCAAAAGATCACAAAGCTTGGTTGCTTTTCCAAGACACACCGGAAGGACACCTGTCGCATCCGGATCAAGTGTCCCTGTATGTCCGATCTTCTTTTGTCCGACGATCCCGCGAAGTTTCGCCACCACATCATGGGATGTAAATCCCTTTTCTTTATACACATTGATAATTCCGTGTATCATAGTTTACTGCTCCTGTGTCTTTTCCAGTTTTTCCATCTGTGCCTCAATCTGTTTGGACAAATTATTCAGCACATCAAACGGTGTTCCCGCCATTGTAAATCCGGATGCCTTCTTATGACCGCCGCCGCCAAAATACTGTGCGATCTTGCTGACATCGATTTTCTCTTTGGAACGGAGGCTTACTTTGAATTCATTCTGTTTCAACTCATACATGAATACAGCAACCTCTACTCCTTCTGTCACGCGAAGCTGGCTTACAATTCCTTCCAGATCTTTTGGTCCCACACCGTAAAAATCCATCACATCTCTCCGAATATAGGACGCGATACCTGTTCCATTTAAAAACAGGATACTTTCCATCAGTGCACGGCCCATCACAAGATTCTGCGCATAAGATTTCGCATAGAATGTATCTTCTATGATCTTTGGTCCGTCAATGCCTTTTTCCAGAAGATTTGCGGCCACCCGGAATGTCTCCGGTCCGGCGCAGGAATACTGGAATACGCCTGTATCATGCACAATTCCAAGGTACAGTGCTTCCGCCACATTTTGGGAAATCTTCTCTTCATCCAGAAGTCCGTATACCAGTTCTGATGTCGAACTTGCTTCCGGAACGATATGATTTACATCTGCAAAGCCGATGTTACTGATATGGTGATCCACACAGAACGTATGCTTTGCTTTATTAAATAACGTTTTAGAATACTCCAGTCTGTCTGTATCCCCGCAGTCCAGGGAAATGAAGAGATCATATACTTTCTCTTCATCATCCACAGACTCCAGGATTGTCTCTGTCCCTTTTAAAAAATGAAACGATTCCGGGATATCTTTCAGATAAATATCCACGGTTTTATCACTGTAGTTTTCACGGATATACTGTCCGAGTCCCACACAGGACCCCACACAGTCTCCATCCGGACGCACATGTCCGCCGATCGCGATCGTGGACACGTTCTCCAATACTTTATTCAGCATCTTCCTCAACACCTTCCGTTTTCAGGTCTTTGGTTACTTCATCAATCTTCTTTGACATATTCACACCATACTCAATGGACTGATCCAGTACAAACTTGATCTCAGGTGTATTACGCAGATTCAGTGTTCTGGCCAGTTCACGACGGATATAGCCTTCTGCACTCTGCAGCCCCTTAATTGTCTGCTCCTGCTCATAAGCATCTCCAAGTACACTGATATATGCCTTACACGTCTTAAGATCCGGTGCAACTTCTGCAGCCACGACCGAAGTCCACGGTGCAACACGCGGGTCTTTTAATCCCCCGCGGATGATGTTCGATAACTCATGCTGCACTTCTGTATTTACTCTTGTATTCTTAATGCTTCTTTTTCTCATTTATATCAACTCCTAGCGTGGAATCTCTACCATCTTGAATGCCTCTACGAGGTCTCCTTCTTTGATGTCATTGAAGTTTGCAAATACGAATCCACATTCGTAACCTGCTTTTACTTCTTTTACATCATCTTTGAATCTCTTCAGAGATGCCAGAGGTCCTTCAAATATTACAATACCGTCACGTGTCAGGCGGACAGAGCAGTCTCTTTCAAATACACCATCCAGAACATAAGATCCTGCAATTGTTCCGACTCCGGAAGCCTTGAATGTCTGACGTACTTCTGCGTGTCCGAGTACCTTCTCCTCAAATACAGGATCCAGCATACCCTTCATAGCTGCTTCTACATCTTCGATTGCATTGTAGATGACACGGTACAGACGGATATCTACACCTTCACGGTCTGCTGTTTCTTTTGCTGTTGCATCCGGACGAACGTTGAATCCGATGATGATCGCATTTGATGCAGAAGCCAGACTTACGTCAGATTCATTGATTGCACCAACGCCGCCGTGAATGATCTTAACGACTACTTCATCATTAGACAGCTTCAGTAAGCTCTGTTTGATTGCTTCTACAGATCCCTGTACATCTGCCTTTACTACGATACCAAGTTCTTTTAAGTTGCCTTCCTGAATCTGTGTAAACAGGTCATCCAGAGAAAGTTTAGATTTTGTCTCTTCCAGAAGTTTTACCTTGCTCTGTGAAATGAATGTCTCTGCAAAGTTTCTTGCTTCTTTTTCATTTCCACATCCGACGATAACTTCTCCGGCATTCGGTACATCGTTAAGTCCAAGGATCTCTACCGGTGTAGACGGACCTGCTTCTTTGACTCTTCTTCCCTTGTCATCCATCATGGCTCTTACTTTACCAAATGCAGAACCTGCTGCGATTGGATCTCCGACACGGAGTGTTCCCTTCTGAACCAGGATATTTGCAACGGAACCTCTTCCCTTATCCAGTTTTGCTTCCAGTACAAGACCTCTTGCACGGCGGTTTGGATTGGCTTTTAATTCCATTACTTCTGCTGTTAAAGCGATCATTTCCATCAGATCTTCCAGACCTTCTCCTGTCTTGGCAGATACCGGAACGAAGATTGTGCTTCCACCCCAGTCTTCCGGAATCAGTTCGTATTCTGTCAGTTCCTGTTTTACACGGTCAATGTTGGCACTTGGTTTATCCATCTTGTTGACAGCTACGATGATCTCTACACCTGCAGCTTTTGCATGGTTAATCGCTTCTACTGTCTGCGGCATAACACCATCGTCTGCTGCTACTACGAGAACTGCGATATCTGTAGAGCTTGCTCCACGCATACGCATTGCTGTGAACGCCTCATGTCCCGGAGTATCCAGGAATGTGATCTTCTCTCCGTTGATCTCTACAACATAAGCACCGATGTGCTGTGTGATACCGCCGGCCTCACGGTCGATGACATTTGTATGACGGATTGCATCCAGAAGGGAAGTTTTACCGTGGTCAACGTGACCCATAACGCAGACTACAGGCGGACGTTTCTTCATCTTCTTTTCGTCCTCTTCTTCTTCTTTTAGAAGTTCTTCGATCACGTCTACAACTTCTTCTTTCTCGCAGAGAACGTCGAATTCCAGCGCGATCTCTTCTGCTGTCTCATAATCGATCTCCTGGTTCACCGTAGCAACTTTTCCCTGCATAAAGAGCTTTTTGATAATTACAGACGGAACAATCTTCATCTTATCAGCCAGTTCTTTGATTGTCAGAACCTCTGGGATTGTGATCTGTTTAATCTCTTCCTCTACCTTCTGCTCTTTCTGCTGTGGTTTCTGAAGCTGCTGTTTTGGCTCGTTTTTCTTCTTGCCCTTTGGCATTCTTTCTTCATCATCACGACGATAATCTTTCTTCTTATGATCGTCTTTTCCCTTGGCATTCTTTCTCTGTGGTTTCTGTCCTTCGATTGCAGGAGCCGGAATGCTTGGGTTGTTCTTTCTGTCATTTCTTCTGTTGTCGTTTCTGTCTCCGAATTTACGTCCCTGTCTGTCATCGCCACGGTTATTGTCTCGTCTGTTATCACGGTCTCCCTGGTTTCTGTCGGAACGTCCGTTCTGCGGGCGGTCTCCTCTCTGGAATCTCTGTCCGCCTCTTCCTTCCTGGCGGTCACCGTTACGTCCGTCTCTTCCGCCACGTCTTTCACCACCACGGTTATTTCTGTTATCGGATCTGTCGTTTCTATCAGATTTTTCATTTCTTTCAGATCTCTCCGGTCTTTCACTTCTTTCCGGACGTCTGTTCTGTGTTCTTTCTGCTGCCGGCTTCTCTGTCCTCTTTGGAGCCTGTGCTTCTTCTGCAGACGCATTCTGTGCTGCAGAACGGTCAGAACGTCTTGCCGGACGGCCGTTATTTACCTGCATCGGTTTTCCCTGTCCGGAATTCTGACGATTTCCTCCGGATCTTCTTCCTTTGTTACCACCGTTCTGTGCATTCTGCGGACGTATTACATGCACGATATTCTTTTTCTTTGGTGTTTCTGATTTTTGTGTATTTTCGTTTGTATTTGTTTCTATATCTTTATTATTTGACATATAATCTGCCTCCTCTATGCAATTGTCTGATTCTCTGTGTCTATATGCTTCCGGATTCCTTTTGCAAATCCCTCATCCAGGATAACCAAAGATGCACGGAACTCTTTTCCCATTGCATGCCCCAATGTATCTTTATCTTTGTAAAAATAGATCGGGACCTGATAAAAGTCACACATGTTCTGAAATTTCTTCTTGGTATTATCGGATGCATCGTCTGCAACGATCACAAGATATGCCCTTCCGGATTTTACTTCTTTCTCCGTACAGAACTCCCCGCTTGCAACCTTGCCGGCTTTCGTGGCAAGACCGATCATAGATAATGCTTTATTCTGACTCAAGTACTTCCATCTCCTTTTCCAGTGCTTCATACACTTCTTTCGGGATAGCCTGCTTAAAGGATCTCTCCAGGCCCTTATTCTTCACTGCTTTTGCAAGGCAGTCACTGTTCGGGCAGAGATAAGCACCGCGTCCGTTCTTTCTTCCTGTTGCATCCAGTAGAAATTCTCCCTCCGATGTGCGGATGACACGAATCATCTCTTTTTTACTCTTCATTTCCTGACATCCTACGCATTTACGCATAGGAACTTTTTTATTTGCTCCCACGAATTATCACCTATTCCTCTGTATCCTCTACTTCATCGAATGTGATCTCTGCGTCGTCATCATCATATTCAGCATCTGCTGTGTTCTCTACATCGAATTCTTCTGCATCGTCATCGTACTCTTCTTCGTATACGCCTTCGCTTAATTCCATGTAGTTCTCCGGAAGTTCACCGGATTCGATTGCCTGTGTCTCATTCTTGATGTCGATCTTATATCCTGTCAGTCTTGCTGCCAGTCTTGCATTCTGACCTTCTTTACCGATAGCCAGTGATAACTGATAATCCGGAACGATAACGCTTGCTGTCTTTTCATCCGGATCAGCCATTACAGAAATAACCTTTGCAGGGCTTAATGCATTCTCGATCAGGATTGCCGGATTGTCACTCCAGTTGATGATGTCGATCTTCTCGCCGCGCAGTTCATTGACGATCGCATTGACTCTGGCTCCGTTCATACCAACGCATGCACCGACCGGGTCTACATCAGGATCATTAGACCATACAGCGATCTTTGTTCTGCTTCCTGCTTCTCTTGCGATACTCTTGATCTCTACGATACCGTCCTTTACTTCTGTAACTTCTGATTCAAACAGACGTTTTACAAGTTCCGGATGTGTACGGGATACCAGGATCTTAGGTCCCTTTGTCGTATTCTTTACTTCTACGATATATAATTTGATACGTTCTGTCGGTTTGAAGACCTCACCTTTTACCTGCTCATTCTCTGTCAGCATAGCATCTGCTTTACCAAGGTTGATGCTGACATTCTTTCCAACATAACGCTGTACGATACCTGTCACGATATCTTTTTCTTTTTCAAAATACTGATCGTATACAACCTTACGCTCTTCTTCACGGATCTTCTGTAAGATCAGGTTCTTTGCATTCTGTGTTGCAATACGTCCGAATGATTTGGACTCGATCGGAATATGCACGATATCACCAAGCTCGAACTTGCTGTCGATCTCTTTTGCATCTTCCAGACTGATCTGCTCCAGTTTGTCTTCCACTTCTTCTACAACCGTTTTCTCAGCGTATAACTGATACTCACATGTCTCCTTGTTCATGATCAGTTTGATGTTGTCTGTCTTACCGAAATGGTTCTTACAGGCATTCATCAGTGAATTTTCAATGGCGTCTAACAGTGTCTCTTTACTGATATCTTTCTCTTTCTCCAGTATATTTAACGCTTCTAATAATTCTGTATTCATGGTCTGTTCCTCCTTACTTATCCATGCCGTTTAAAAATCAAATGCTAATCGGATCAGTGCGATTTCGCTTTTTTCAAATGTTTTCTCAGTCTCATCTTCCATCTCGATCGTAACCGTTGTCTCATCGTAATCCTTTAAGATTCCGGTGAATTCCTTCTTTCTGTCGATCATACGGTAGGTTCTGATCTCAACTTCTTCTCCAAGGCTTCTCTTGAAGTCCTTTTCCTTCTTCAGTGGTCTGCCAAGTCCCGGTGAGCTGACTTCCAGAATATACGAATCTTCGATATAATCTTTCTCGTCCAGAATATCGGAAAGTCTGCGGCTTACAACCTCACAGTCATTCACTCCGATTCCACCCGGTTTATCAATATATGCACGAAGGTACCAGTTACTTCCTTCTTTTACATATTCGACATCCACCAGTTCAAATCCATACTCTTCCACGATTGGAAGCAGGATCTCTTCTGTTTTCTGTTCATACATTTCTCTTTTTGACAATCTAAAATCCTCCTTATGCAGACCTTACTTATCTATGTTTCTATATCAGTCGGCACACTCTTATCTGCACATACTTTGATATGCAACAAAGAAGAGTGAACAATATGTCCACTCTTCTGCCGATTGATTTATGTAACTAAATTAACTATAGCACTGTTCTTTTGTAAAATCAAGGGATTTTGCGTATTTTTTACACTTTTCCGTGTTTGAACGCCATCATCATCTCGTTTGTCAGGCTTAAGTCTTCTGCCTCTACCGGCATCTTATCCCGTTCAAACCACTCCGCCATGGCAAGTTCATCGGTATCCAGTGTGATACCGTCCTCCCCGTCCAGTTCACAGAAGAATCCCATCAGCAGCGTATCGGTAAATGACCACGGCTGGCTCTTATAATACCGCAGGTTCTTCACCTTCAGTCCGACCTCTTCCATAACCTCACGCCTTACCGTCTCTTCAATGGATTCGCCTGTTTCATTAAATCCTGCAAGCAGTGCATACTTTTTGTATTCTCTTCCCGCATACTTTGACATCAGAATCTTATCCCCATGTGTGACAGCTATGATCACCGCCGGACAGATCTTCGGGAATTCCATCATACCGCAGTCCGGGCAGCGCATCATACGCTCTTTGTCGTCATGCACCATCGGCTGTCCGCAGTGACCGCAGAACTTCCGCGACTGATACCAGCGGTAAAGCTGCCATCCCGTCACTGCCGCAAACTGTCTGTATTTCGGTCTTGCCTCGCGGAAATACTGATTGTCCTTCAGTTCGAATCCTGGGAAATTCTCCGGATCAATTCCTTCTGCCAGATAATATCCCTGTCCGTCAATTGAAAAGAGATACGTATACTCTTCATATACATCCGGATTGTAAACTGCCGCCTCTTTAAATGTAAGGAACGAGATCTCCTGATCCTCAATCTTCACCAGGATCTTTCTTCCTTCATAATATAAGATCACGCTGTCTTCCTTTGGCGGCTCCGGTACATATTCATTTCTATATACATGCGGTTCTATGTTCTGTATCATATCGTTTACCCTCTGTATTTGGTTCCTGTTCCGTCTCGTTTTGCAAGTTTCAGGCGGTTCAGGGTAACTTCTTTTTCATGGTATGAAATCTTACACTCGGTTCCTTCTTCAAACAGATACACATCTGTCAGTGCATCGTCTTTCTTCAGACGGATGCCGCGCACTCCGATCGCACCTTTCTTCTTCTCCGTCACTTCTGCTGCCGGGAAGCGTAAGAAGAATCCGTCCGTTGTCTGCAGTACGATATGCTGGTTCTCCGTCACAACCTGGATCTTCACGACCTCATCTTCCGGCTGAAGCTTAGTTGCGGTAATGGTACGCTTTGTTACCTGGAATTCCGTTCCTTCGACCTTCTTGATCATCCCCTGCTTTGTGGCAAATAAAAGCTTCGCATACCGCATCTGTTCGGAGTCGCAGATGTACACGATCTCTTCCTGCGTGCTGTCATAATTACTGATATTGTCAATTGGCTGTCCCTTGTCACGGAATTTTCCATATGGGATATCCATCACTTTCACCTGATGCATCTTTCCATCTTTTGTGAAAATGCAGATCTTGCCGGTATTCATGCAGTGCAGGATGTATTTATTCTCATTATCTGCCGCTTCTTTATTACGCTCATAAGTACTTACATCTACCGTCTTCGCATATCCGAAACGGTCCATTAAGAACACAACTTCCTGTTCTTCGACTTTCTTCTCTTCAAATACAGCTTCTTCTGCATTCTCTACAACCGTACGTCTCTTTCTTGCGAATTCCTTCTTGATACGGTCCAGATCTTCCATGATAACTGCTGCCATCGAATCGTAATTATTCAGGATATCTTCATATTTTTCAATCTTAGCCAGCGTCTCTTCATGTTCTTTCTGAAGTGCTTCGATTTCCAGACCGATCAGCTTGTACAGACGCATCTCCAGGATCGCTGTTGCCTGACGCTCTGTAAATCTTAACATTCCCGCCATCTTTTTGGAAATGGAGGACTTGAACTTAATGTTCTCTGTCTCCCCGTTCATCAGACATGCCTTTGCGTCTTTTACATTCTGGCTTCCTCTTAAGATCTCGATGATCAGATCGATCACGTCACAGGCTTTGATCAGACCTTCCTGGATCTCTTTTTTATCCTGCTCTTTCTTAAGTAATGTCTTATATTTTCTCGTCGCCATATCGAACTGGAAGTCTACATGTGCCTCGATGATACGTTTCAGGCCCATGGTCTCCGGTCTTCCGTCCGCAACTGCCAGCATATTAACTCCAAAGGTATCTTCCAGTCGGGTCTTCTTATAGAGCATATTGGTCAGATTCTCTACGTCCGCACCTTTCTTCAGGTCAATGACGATACGGATTCCTTCTTTGGACGACTGATTGGAAATATCCACGATGTCTGTTGTCTTCTTGGTCTCTACCAGATTGCAGACATCATTTAAGAATTTCCCGATTCCCGCACCGATCATGGTATAAGGAATCTCTGTGATGACCAGACGTTTCTTTCCGCCCTTCATATCTTCTACTTCAACTTTTCCACGGATCTTGATCTTTCCGGTTCCTGTCTCGTAGATCTCCGGCAGGTCGTCTTTGTTGACCACGATTCCACCTGTCGGGAAATCCGGCCCTTTGATATATTTCATCAGCTGTCTGGTCGTGATCTCCTCATTTTTCATATAGGCTTTGACACCGTCTACAACCTCTCCCAGATTGTGTGTCGGGATACTGGTTGCCATACCGACCGCGATACCTTCCGCACCGTTCACCAGAAGGTTCGGGATACGCACCGGAAGTACGACCGGTTCCTTCTCCGTCTCGTCAAAGTTCGGCATGAAGTCTACAATATCCTTGTCCAGATCAGCCAGATACGCTTCCTGTGTGATCTTCGCAAGTCTCGCCTCAGTATAACGCATTGCGGCTGCACCGTCTCCTTCGATCGAACCGAAGTTACCGTGTCCGTCTACAAGGATCATTCCTTTTTTAAATTCCTGTGCCATGACCACCAGTGCGTCATAGATGGAACTGTCTCCGTGCGGGTGATATTTACCCATGGTATCTCCGACGATACGCGCACATTTACGGTACGGTTTGTCATACCGGATCCCCAATTCGTGCATATCGTAAAGTGTACGTCTCTGTACTGGTTTCAGTCCGTCTCTTACATCCGGCAGGGCTCTGGCAATGATTACGCTCATTGCATAATCGATATATGATTTTTTCATCACGTCCGAATATTCGGTTCTGATGATCTGTGAATCCTGCATTGTATTTCTCCTATCCTATATATCTCTATATATCAAGTTCCGCTTCTGTCGCATTTTCATAAATAAATGAACGTCTTGGCGGTACTTCTGATCCCATCAGCATCTCGGTTACGCTGGATGCCATTCTTGCGTCTTCAATCTCTACCAGTTTCAGAAGTCTGGTTTCCGGGTTGAGGGTTGTCTCCCACAACTGTTCTGCATCCATCTCTCCCAGACCTTTGTATCTCTGTAAGGTAAATGAACCGTCATGCGTCTTTCTGTATTTTTCCAGTGCTTTATCATCATACAGATATTCTTCCTCGCCTTTCTTCGGCATCGCCTTATAAAGAGGCGGCATCGCAATATAGACATGTCCTTCGAAAATCAGTTCCGGCATAAAGCGGTAGAACAACGTCAAAAGCAATGTCGAGATATGGGCACCGTCCACGTCGGCATCGGCCATGATGATGATCTTGTCATACCGCAGCTTGCTGATATCAAAGTCATTTCCATATCCTTCGGAAAATCCGCAGCCAAATGCATTGATCATCGTCTTGATCTCTGCATTCGCCAGCACTTTATCGATACTTGCTTTTTCCACGTTCAGGATCTTACCACGGATTGGAAGGATTGCCTGGAACATACGGTCTCTGGCTGTCTTCGCAGACCCCCCGGCAGAGTCTCCCTCTACGATGAAGATCTCACATTTTGATGCATCACGGCTTTCGCAGTTCGCAAGCTTTCCGTTACTGTCAAAAGAATATTTCTGCTTGGTCAGAAGATTCGTCTTCGCACGCTCTTCCGTCTTACGGATCTTTGCCGCCTTCTCCGCACAGCCAATGACTTTCTTAAGCGTCTCCAGATTACGGTCAAAGAAACGGATGATCTCATCGTTCGTGACCTTACTGCAGGCCTTTGCCGCATCCGGATTGTCAAGCTTGGTCTTCGTCTGACCTTCAAATCTCGGATCCGGGTGCTTGATCGATACGATTGCCGTCATACCGTTACGGATATCGGCTCCGGTAAAGTTTGCATCCTTTTCTTTCAGAATACCAAGTTCTCTTGCATACTGGTTAATCGCCGTTGTAAATGTCGTCTTGAATCCGGTCAGATGCGTTCCTCCTTCTGCATTGTAGATATTGTTACAGAAGCCAAGTACATTTTCATGAAACTCGTTGACGTACTGGAAGGCCACTTCTACTTCGATGCCTTCTGCTTCCCCTTTGAAATACACCGGATCATGTACGACTTCTTTTTTATGATTCAGTTCACGGATGAATCCAAGGATTCCGTCCGGCTCATGATAAATGATCTGTTCCGGTTCTGCTCCCCTTTTATCTTCAAATACGATCTTCAGATCCGGATTCAGATAAGCAGTCTCATGAAGACGGCTCTTTACCTCTTCTGCTTTGAACTTTGTCTTTTCAAATATCGTATCATCCGGAAGAAAATTCACTTTCGTTCCGGTCTTTCTTGTCTTTCCGATCGTCGGCAGTAATCCGTCTTCCAATTCGATCACCGGTTTTCCCTGTTCATACCGGTCATGGTGGATATATCCGTCCCTGCTGATCTGCACATCCATATAGGTAGACAGCGCATTTACAACAGAAGAACCGACACCATGCAAACCTCCGCTGGTCTTGTATGCCGAATCGTCGAATTTTCCGCCCGCATGAAGTGTCGTGTATACCACACGAGCTGCCGATACTCCTGTTGCATGAAGGTCTACCGGTACACCACGTCCGTTATCTGCGATCGTTGCCGAACCGTCTTTTTCCAGTGTCACATGAATCTCGCTGCAATATCCGGCAAGATGCTCATCCACCGCATTATCCACGATCTCATAGATCAGATGGTTCAGACCTTTGGTTGAAACACTTCCTATATACATTCCGGGTCTTTTTCTTACCGCTTCCAGTCCCTCCAGGATCGCGATACTTCCCGCATCATATGTATTCTTTTTCGCCATTCTTTCTATATCCTTTCTCCGTTTCCATCTGTATGACAGACATTGAAAAACATCACATCTGATACCTTCCACAAGTATCATACAGATTTTTCCATACTTTGGATATCTTATCATAAAAATATTTTCGAATCAAGACAACACCTGATGCAGAAGCTCTGCAAGAAGTTCCATAGCATTTCGCATCTCTTCTACTGTATTCGTCTGCGCTCCTGCCTCGACCAGAAGTGTCTTCGGTTTGAAATGCATGTTATAGCGGTATGCCCGAAGGAAAATGTGTCTGGCAAATCCCGGATAATATTTGGCTGCTGCAATCTCCATCTGAAGGGAAAATGCCAGATTGTCTTCCAGATATGGATTCGGAAGATAACTGATATTTCCATTTGCCCGCGTTCTGCTGAGTCCGTTGAAGAACATGATCTGCGCCGTCTGTCTGCCATCCACCTCTGTCACAAGATGTGTCCCTTCCGCCACACCGTCCCGGTGGAGATCGATCACCACTTCTATACTTGGATTATCTTTTAATATCTTCTGCACATCCGGTTCCGCAAGCTGATATGCTTTGCTGCGGTCCAGTTTGCCATTTACCAGATCATAAACACCTGTGTGATGATACGTCTCGATTCCATACTTTTGATTCAAAAGATCTGTCAGATACGTTCCCATACCTACAATCGATGTATTCGCATCCCCCGGAACAGAATCTTTAAACTGCTCCTGGGAATGTGTATGATAGATCAGCACCTTCGGTCCGGCTGTCTCTTCATTAGAATTGGAATTCAGCTTCATATTCTTTCCAAGCAGCCGGTCTGCATTGATCAGATTTGCATCCGCCATCGTACTGCTGTCCACTGTGTAAAAATGGCTCATCAGATATTCGTAATCTCTTAATTTATCCATGGATATGTCTACTTTAGCCCCCGGTATCTTCACCATCTCCTGCTGCGTGACACTTTGCCCCTGCGTAATGAGCTTTCCATTTTCATCCACGGCATTTTCATCATTCGCCTGCTTTTCTAATATCATGGCATAGGTCTGGGAATCTTCGGCGATAGTATCCTCTTTTTCCGCTGACAGATAGGTTCCAATCGGGAACAATTTCATCACTGTCTGTGTCACGTCCTCTGCAGGACCTCCGACATGGTCTTTTTCCGATGTATAAGTCAGTGTCGTCATTATATTTCCGACAGCACAATCTGCAATGACCTCTTTTTCTTTTTCCAGGAATGATATTTTCAGTTCTCGTACTGTTCCATTTTCTTTTATTACATGACCTCTTATGAAACAGGTCAGAAGTATTCCAGCACTGCCCCAGGCTGCACACTTCATATATTTTTCCAACATTCTCTGCCTGTCTTTCTTTTTCACATTTTTAACACCTCTGCCGTTTACTGATTTTTACGATATCTTAGTTCTTACTATATTATGGCAATATTGTAAATGTTATGACTGCATTATTTTTTCTTTCCCCGCAAAAAGCATATTCATTGCTTCTGAAATTGTATAACTGATTCGTCTTACTGTATCATCAATATCTTTTGGTGTCACAAACATACCATTCAGATGCGGAGCAATCAATTCCTTTACCAGTTCATATTTCTCTGCGGAATTATATCCCTGCAATACCACTCCCACCCCTTTTAATGTTTCTGATGTTTCCAGTGCCGTAATAAAGTTCTCCATTGTATCATTCACAATGGTTGCCGCATCCACAACTGTCGGCACTCCGATTGCAATGACCGGAATTCCCATCGTATCTTTTGTAATCTCACTTCGGTGATTTCCAACCCCTGCTCCCGGATAAATTCCCGCATCAGAAATCTGTATTGTCCGGTTCAGTCTTTTGGTACTTCTTGCTGCCAGTGCATCAATTACCATAATCAGATCAGGGGTTGTCTCATTTACTATTCCCCGTATAATTTCTGCAGACTCCATCCCGGTCTGTGCCATCACTCCCGGAACGATCGCACTTACAATCCTGCTTCCGCCTTTTCCCACTGCATACCTTCCATATTCCTGCACAATATGTCTGGTAACATTCAACTGATCCACCACATACGGTCCCAGTGCATCCGGTGTCACTTCACGATTGCCAAGGCCTACAACAAGTACCGAATATCCTTTTTCCTGATTTTCTTCCGTATCTTTCATATATTTTTCCAAAAAACCTGCCAATGTCTCCGATATTTCCCTGTGATACCCTTCATCTGCAGCTGCCATATTCGGCGCTTCCAGTGTCAGATATGTTCCCACAGGTTTTCCCATCGCCTTCGCCCCATTTTCCGTTTCAATCCTGACCGTTGTGATCTTAATCTCCTTTTCTTCATCATACTCCTCTTCCAGAACGACACCTGATACCTCCACATGATCCGATTCAAACCGTTCTTTCTGTTCCATCGCAAGATCCGTCCGTATCTTATACTTCTCCACCATCATTTTTATCCATCCTTTCTCAAATTAATGCTAGTTTTTCCAATATTTTCAGAAATATGTATTGACAGATTCCAATTCATGCCCTAAAATAAATTCGTATGTTTCGTTAGATCGTCCGTGTCCGGCTCTAACGAACTGGAAATCGAATTAAAAAAATCGAAATACATTGATATCGGAGGTGGACAAATTGGCTAATATCAAATCTGCAAAGAAAAGAATTTTAGTAAACGAAACAAAAGCTGCTAGAAACAAAGCAATCAAGTCTAAAGTAAAAACTTGCGTAAAGAAAGTTGAAACAGCTGTAGCTAACAAAGATGCCGCTGCTGCTGCAGACGCATTAAAAGTTGCAATCGTTGAAATCAACAAAGCTGGAAGCAAGGGTGTTTACCACAAAAACACATGCTCTAGAAAGATTTCCCGTCTGACAAAAGCTGTTAACGGAATTGCTTAATAATAGAGATTAAACTCGAGTTGCAAAATTTTTAGAACCCGGATCATCCCGTCAATGATCTGGGTTTTTTTCTATTTAATTAACCATCGCGGCCTCTCAGTCCACGAGAAAGACTTGGTATTCTGTTTGTTGCTGGATGTCACGATGCAGAAGTTCTAAGGCAGTCCGCCTTCCCTAAGGGCAAAAGCCACTCCGCTCAAGCTCACCCCTACGGGGCTCAAACAGTTCGCTCCGGGTAACCAGCTTAGTGAATTAACTAGAAAAAGGATACAGCAACCGCCGTACCCTTTTCGTATGTATTCTTATTCTAACAAATCTGATGATTAGTTGTTGATCAGTTTGTCTTCTCCATTCCAGCTGTAGAGCTTTCTGATCTCTGCTCCGACTTTCTCTGATGGATGTTCTGAAGCAAGTTTTCTCATAGCTTTGAAGTGTACCTGACGTCCTGCTGGAGACATGTCTAATAAGAAGTCTTTTGCAAATGTTCCGTCCTGGATGTCTGTCAGAATCTGTTTCATAGCTTTCTTTGTCTCAGCTGTAACGATCTTAGGTCCTGTTACATAGTCACCATATTCAGCTGTGTTAGAGATAGAGTATCTCATTCCAGCGAATCCTGACTGATAGATCAGGTCTACGATCAGTTTCATCTCATGGATACACTCAAAGTAAGCGTTTCTTGGATCATATCCAGCTTCGCAAAGTGTCTCGAAACCAGCCTGCATAAGTGCACAAACACCACCGCAAAGTACTGCCTGCTCACCGAAGAGGTCTGTCTCTGTCTCTGTTCTGAATGTTGTCTCAAGAAGACCAGCTCTTGCTCCACCGATTGCAAGACCATATGCAAGTGCACGATCCCAAGCTTTTCCTGTAGCATCCTGCTCTACAGCGATAAGGCAAGGTGTTCCTTTTCCAGCCTGATACTCACTTCTTACTGTGTGTCCCGGTGCCTTAGGAGCGATCATTGTTACATCTACATTCTTTGGTGGGTTGATGCATCCAAAGTGAATGTTGAAACCATGAGCGAACATTAACATGTTACCTTCTTCAAGGTTTGGTTCGATATCTTTCTTGTACATATCTGCCTGTAACTCATCGTTGATCAGGATCATGATGATGTCAGCCTGTTTTGCTGCTTCAGCTGCTGTGAATACTTTGAATCCCTGAGCTTCAGCTTTTGCCCATGATTTACTTCCTTCATAAAGACCAACGATAACATCGCATCCAGACTCTTTTAAGTTCAGAGCATGTGCATGTCCCTGGCTACCATAACCGATGATAGCAATCTTCTGTCCCTCTAATACTGATAAATTACAATCTTCCTGATAAAAAATTCTTGCTGCCATTATAGCATACCTCCTAAAAAATAAATGATTTTTTATTTTCTTAAACAAGGGGTCGCCCTTCCACCGGGCTCGTCTCTGTTTAATGTCTGATTAAAATGTGTTACTGTTTGTCCATTATAATATATCAATTATAATGTGTTGATGTTTCCTTCCTGATCAATGACTGTTACATCCTTGATTCCTCTCTGCAATCCGGTAATACCTGTTCTTGCAAGTTCAAGAATCTCGTAACCTTCCAGAAGTTCCAGAAACGCATCTACTTTTGAACCATTTCCTGTCAGTTCCACCATCAGGGAATCCTTCTCTACATCAACAATCTTCGCGCGGAATATATCCGCCACAGATATGATCTCCGTTCTCTCCGTCTTATTCGCCCGAACTTTCACCATGATCAGTTCACGATATACCGAATCTTCCGGCTGAAGTACTTTGATCTCAATGACATCTTCCAGCTTTCTGACCTGCTTTTCGATTTGCGATAAGATCAGCTCATCTCCGCTAGCCACAATGGTAATTCTGGTAAATCTCGGATCTGCCGTAACTCCGGCAGTTATACTGTCGATACTGTATCCTCGTCTGCTGAACAGTCCGGATACACGGCTTAATACACCGGGATTATTGTCTACCAACAATGAAAATACTCTTTGCATATTGCACCTCTTTTCTATCATTTATAAAAAACAGAGTGCGTTCTGTTTTTTTATAATAACAACTACTTCTTTTTTTGTCAAGTATTGGCACCCATATTTTTACATTTTTCACAAAATGCAGGATTACCGCATTATTTCAAGATGATCCCGGCAATGTCTTCCGGCGTCCCGGCAACGTATACTGCGCCCGCTTTTTCCAGTTCTTCACGGTTGCCGAATCCGTATAATACCCCCATACAGTCAAGCCCTTCCTGCTTTGCCCCAAGCACATCATGTTCACGGTCACCGATCATCAGTATCCTCTTCTTATCCTGCATCCGGCAGGTATCGATCAGATATCCGATCACCTCTGCCTTACTGCCTCTGCCTCCGTCCAGTTCCATACCTGCCACATATTCAAAATATTGATCCAGGTCAAAATGTTCAATGATCCTTCTCGCATATACTTCTGGTTTGGACGTCGCAACAAAAAGTCTTTTTCCTGCTGCCTTCAATGCCTTTAATGATTTTTCAAATCCGGGATACACCGAGCACTCAAAAATCCCCGTATCCTGATAATATTCCCTGTAATACTCCACCGCCTTCCAGCTTTTCTCATCGTCAAATCCATAGAATCTGGCGAACGAATCGGTAAGCGGCGGACCGATGAATTTATATAATTTTTCCCGTTCGGTCTCTTCGATTCCGAATTTCTCCAGCGCATACATCACCGAATTCGTAATTCCCGGTGAAGAATCGATGATCGTGCCATCCAGATCAAAGAAACAGATATCATACATTTTATCAAGCTTTTCTTTTTCCATATTCTCTACCTGCCTGCTTCAAAAAATACCGGAGCTGTCCTTCTGCGTTTTTTCCGCATTCGTCACACCCCCGGTATTATTATAACCGTTCCCTCTATACTTTTGCAAACTGTATCATCCAGAGAAGCAGAAGATGCACCGGATAAAATCCGTAGAAAAACCATTTTTCCCAGCCGTGTGCTGTTTTATCTGCTTTATTATACATACACTGTATAACCACTCCCGATGCTGCCGGCCCGATACAGGCACATGCAGAATGTATGAGCGCACTCTCCAGCCCGCAGTCCGCCCTGTATGACAACACATTCAACAGAAAGAAGAGTCCCACTGCTTTTCCATATGCCAGTGATACTTTTTTCCTGTCCCCATATGCATTTGCAAACAGCATCGTAAATACCGGTGCCAGAAGTGCCCAGTCCGTCCAGAGCGAACAGATTACCAGCACGCACAGCCATAGCATTTTCTCCCCTTTATGTTTTACATGATCTGCAACCCACACCACTCCCAGACATAGAAGAAGGCTGAACATCATGTTCAGGTTCGTCTGTTTCAATGCCAGCATGAAGGGGATCTGTGAAAGGATTCCAAATACAAGCAGCCGCAGTGCATAGTTCTTTACAGATCTTGTGTAATGATATCCTTCCACAAGGAAATAGCACATAGTAATGGCTGTAAAATACCCGATATCAACCATAACTTCCTGCCCTGTACTGCCTTCTTTTAAAAATATATAGGCAAAATGATTACAGAACATAGCTGCCATTGCCAGATATTTTATTGCATTTCTACTCATACTTCCCTCTCCATTTTCATTCTTCGATATTTCTGATAAATCCGACATAGGTCGCTCCAAAATAAACTACATATACGCCAAAGAACAGGGCGAATGAAATTGCAAAATACTGTAACACCGGTGTACTGACTCCTGTATAAAAGTTAAATCCGGCACCCATATACACCGCTACGATCCCGCTGATTACTGCCGAAAGGATTGCCGGACACAGATAATACCCGGACAGCTGACGGAATACGGTCTGTTGGATCTCGCGTCTTCCAAGGCCGATTTTCGAAAGCACCTGGTAGCGGAACCTATATTTTGCCGAATCGCTCAGCTGCTGTACCGATAACACCGTCAATGCAATACACAAAAATACCAGCCCGATATACATACATGGGAATGTGATACAACTCATCATATATCTGACCTCAGCCGATGCATTTTCCCGCACAAGATTCACCGCAGCATATGTGACAATGGTATCCGTACCATAACATACATTATCATCGTCTTCTTCCATGTATGTATGACCGGCATAATCATGTTTATCTGACAGATTATCCAGCTTATTCTGCAGGTTATCCGGTACTTTTTTCTTCACACTTACCGCAAGTTCCGAATAGTACGGTGTCATCTGCTGTATCCGTTCATCCGGCACAACGATGATATAATCGCCGCCGTTATGTCCGTCCTGCGAAAATGATTCGGTGCAGATCTTTCTGCAGATCAGTGTCTCTCCTCGGTCCTGAAGCTTCACGTCATCCGTAAAATCTCCGGTTTCCTTATACACTCTTTGCTTCATCTGCAGGATATATTCATTTTTTCCAAGCGTTTCCGTGGAATATCCCAGCATTTTTCTCAGATGATTGTAATCACTCAGCCCCATATATGTATCATATCTGCAATATGCATCATCATCGGAACCTTTACGTATCTTTTTCTCATCCGGTGTTCCGTCTTCTCTGCGGTACTCATCTCCAAAATACCGCAGATGCGTATACAGCCATGTATTCATTGTGTTCGTATGATTTTCATAAATACGGTACACGCACGAATCCTTTACACCGGCTTCTTCTCCGACAATATCCAATTCCTTTGCAAAATCATATTCCGGATTCTGACTGTTCACCTGTACATCAAATGGAAATTTCATCTCTAAAACCTGATTCTGCCAGTCCGTAAACATTAATGCAACCGAGCACCCCAGAAATGCGACCATAAAAAGCACCGTAAGTGTTCCCATGGTAAACCGCATCGTTTTCAATTTAGATGCAAACTGACGCAGCAGGAACAGATTCTGCCCCCGGTAGACCGCATTTCCTTTTTTCTTCACATAGCAGATGATCCATGCGGAAAGCCCTGTATAAAACACATACATTGTAATAAACAGACCCGTCAGAAATACTGCTGCCCCTCCTGGCGACTGTATATTTCCGCTCAGTATCCAGACACCGAACGCAAAGATGAACAGAATGGAAAACGGCAGTAATAACCGCTTTATTTTTTCATTCTTTTCTTTTAATTCCTCATTCTTCTGATTTTCTCTCATCAGATCATGAATGTTCATCTTGCGGAATTTCCGGCTGCACCGGAACAGTGCCAGCAGATAACATCCTGCAAAGCAGCACACAGTCATAAGGAAACAATATCCATTGAATTCCAGATGGGGTCTTAGTTCCACCTGTATGACACTATAAAGGACAACGAGCAGCACCTGCTGAAGCAACATTCCAAGCCCCAGTCCTATCACAAAGGAACACACACCGAGCAGCAGATTTTCTTTCATATAAAGCCCGGACACTTCCTTTTTATTCATTCCGATCAACAGATAGATACCGAATTCACGGCTCCTTTTTTCCAGCATGAACCGTACCATATAATTGATCAGCCATGCAACGATCAGTACAATAAAGAATGTGGCAATACCGATCATCGCTGCCATTATCGCTGCCATTTCATACATTTTCTGAAGATCCTTCGAAAAAATGATACTGTTAAATGCAAACATCAATGATACCACAAATGTCATCGTCAGCACATACACCAGATAATCTCTGGCGGAACGCCTGACATTGCGCAGTGCAAGCTTACCGAACATCTGACAGTTCACCTCCTGTCAGAGATAATACATCCAGGATCTTATTCAGAAATTCCCGCCTTTCTTCCACTCCTCTTACCAGTTCATGGAATATCTTTCCATCTTTCAGGAAAAGAATACGGCTGCAGTAGCTGGCTGAAAACGCATCATGTGTAACCATGAGGATCGTAGAGTGCATATCATGATTCATCTTGTGGAATGTTTCGAGCAGCATCTGTGCTGCTCTGGAATCCAGCGCACCGGTCGGCTCATCTGCGAGGATCAGTTTCGGACGATGAATCATAGCTCTGGCACAGGCACAACGCTGCTTCTGGCCACCGGATACCTGATAGGGGAATTTATTCCGGATTTCTTCGATATCAAGCAGCTTCAATATGTGATCACATTTCTCTTGGATCTCTCTTTTACTCTTGCTGTGCAGCGTCATTGCCAGCACAATATTCTCTTCTATCGTAAGTGTATCTAACAAGTTGTAATCCTGAAATATGAATCCCAGATTGTCTTTCCGAAATTCCGCCAGTGCCTCATCACTCAACTCCGTAATATCCGTTTCTCCGTAGTATATATGCCCTGCAGTCACACGGTCAATCGTAGACAGCATATTCAAAAGTGTTGTCTTTCCGGAACCCGATGCTCCCATGATTCCCACAAATTCTCCTTTTTGGACGCAAAAGCTTACCCTGTCTACTGCTTTGGTGATGTTCGTATCACTTCCGTAATATTTTTCCACATCACACACCCGGATCTCTCCATCCGGGATTCTGCCTCCTGCCAGGATTCTGTCTGTTTTTTTCTCTGTTGTCTTGCCATGCTTTCTTATTCTTCTCATCCATATCATCCTTTCCGGTCTTTTTGTAATACTCTTTTTCATCTCTACTTTACCTGTCCGGACCAGAAAGATGTATCGATGTATCTTTCAGTTATCTTACATTTTTGAAAGATAACTGCTGACCGGAAATGTAAGGATCATCTTCGTTCCTTCACCACGGACAGATTCCGCCTCGATGGCAATTCCAAGCTTTTCACACAGCCGTCTGCACAGATAAAGCCCCATCCCCGTAGATTTCTTACCATTTCTTCCATTGGAACCGGTAAAACCTTTTTCAAAGATTCTGGACATCTCTTCTTCCCGTATTCCGGTTCCGTTATCTTCTACGATCAGCCGGACACCATGACCGTACCTTTCCGTGTAAATATGAATATACGGATGGACCTTTGGATTCTCACTTTTATATTTCACACTGTTCAGCATAAGCTGGTTCAGTATAAAAAGGATCCACTTTTTATCGGTATACGCAAGATCAGGGCACTCCACTTCCCCGCGCACTCCGTTACTAATTAGATAATACTTATTTTTTATCAAAATTTCAGAAGCCGCCTTCCCAAGATCTGTCTCTTCAATCATATAGTCTTTGTATACCTTTTCCATTCTGGCATAATACAGAACCATATCTACGTCATTTTCAATCCGTTGATTCTCAAGACTGATCTGTCTGGTCACTTCGTCTTTATGATTCTCACACACAAGCTGGATACTGGTAATCGGTGCTTTGATCTCATGCACCCAGCTTTCGATATAATCCCGATAATCATTCTGTTCATCTTCAAGCATACGGATCCGTTCGATCACAGATTTATTCGATCGTCTGATCAACTCCCGGTAGATCCGATCTTCCAGATATGGTGAAGCTGGCAGCAATTCTCCAAGCAGATATCTCTGATCTACATTTTCCAGAATATGTTCTGCCCTGTCAAAATATTTCTTCCTGCGATAATATCCTGTCACAATCCATATCCCAAGGATGATCCACCAGAAAATGAGAATCAGTGCAGCTGCGTTTCTGTTATACCCTGTAATATAGAAGAACCCCATCAGTAATATCATACACAGGAGGTGCAGCAGACATATTAGAATCTTATCTTTTATATATTCCGAAAATCTCATATGCGGTACCCCATTCCCCGTTTTGTCTCAATGAAATCCGTCACTCCGATGTCAGCCAGTTTTCCTCTGAGTCTTGTAACATTCACACTTAATGTATTGTCATCTATGAAGACTTCATTGTCCCACAGGTATTCGATCATATCCAGTCTCGGAACAATCTCACCCTTTTTCTGATATAGAAGATGCAAAATCTTCAACTCATTTTTCGTAAGATCTGTCTTTTTTCCTTCATGCTCTATGCAGCCTCCCACAACATTTAGGATTACACCTTTATATTCCATGTTCAACGCATTACCCCTTGATTTCTCTGCATTTTTATCAGTAGTTCTTTTTAGTACTACGCCTATTCTTGCCAGCAGAATCGGTGGATTGAACGGTTTCGTGATATAATCATCTGCCCCTTTCAAGATTCCGGTCAGTTCATCCATGGAATCTGTCCGGCTGGTCAGAAATATGATTGGAATATCTGAATGTTCTTTCAGCTTCGTACAGATGTCAAAGCCGCTTTCCCCCGGAAGATTCCAATCCAGGAGTACCAGATCCGGTGCCGGTATCATACTGCATATCTGCTCTGCCGTATCTTTAAATTCTTCGATTATCTCTGCTTCATAAAAAGCATTTTCCAGGAGCTGTTTTAATTCCTTTCGGATACCCGGATCATCTTCTACAATAACAATCTTCATGTCGTTCTCCTCATGATGTTCCTTTTATAATTATACTGATAAATACAGAACAGATTGTAGAAAATACGCTTTTACATTTTCCACAATCTGTTCTGTATAGCATATAACATACGTTGAATATGTTTGTATTATTTCACAAGAAGTGATGTTCCAGTCATCTCAGCCGGCTGTTCCATACCCATCAGTTCGATCAGTGTAGGAGCAATATCTGCCAGGCATCCGTCTTCTTTCAACTTGTATGCAGGATCTGCATTTACAAGGATGAATGGTACAGGATTGGTTGTATGTGCTGTAAATGGCTCTTTTGTCTCTTCATCGATCATGTACTCTGCATTACCGTGATCCGCACAGATGAACATCTGTCCGTCAGCTTCTTTTAATGCTTCGTAAGCCTTTCCTACACACTCGTCAACTGCTTCAATGGCTTTTACAGCAGCCTCGATCACGCCAGTATGACCTACCATGTCAGGGTTGGCAAAGTTAATTACGATAACATCATACTTATCAGACTTGATTGCTGCAACGAGCTTGTCACATACTTCATATGCACTCATCTCTGGCTTCAAATCATAAGTAGCAACCTTTGGAGATTTTACAAGAATTCTGTCTTCTCCTTCATTTGGTTCCTCTACGCCGCCATTGAAGAAGAATGTTACGTGAGCATACTTCTCTGTCTCAGCGATACGTGCCTGTTTCTTGCCGTTCTTGGCAAGGAACTCACCAAATGTATTAGCGATTTCTTCTTTCACAAATGCGACCTGTTTATTTTCGATTGTAGCATCGTATTCTGTAAAGCATACAAATGTTGTCTTGATTCTGTCTCCTCTGTCAAATCCGTCAAAGCTGTCGTCACAGAATGTTCTTGTGAGCTCTCTTGCTCTGTCCGGGCGGAAGTTGAAGAATACTACGGAATCATTTTCTTTGATCGTTGCAACCGGTGCGCCGTCCTTTGTTACTACAAATGGTACAACGAACTCATCCGTTACATCTGCATCATAAGAAGCCTGGATTCCCTCTGTAGCAGAAGCAGCTGTCTCGCCTTCGCCTGCTGAAAGTGCCTTGTAAGCCTTTTCTACACGATCCCAGCGGTTATCACGGTCCATTGCATAATAACGTCCGGAAACACTTGCAACCTCTCCTACGCCGATTTCTTTCATCTTAGCTTCTAACTGCTCTACATACTCTTTTCCTGAAGCCGGTGGTGTATCACGACCGTCAAGGAAGCAGTGTACGTATACTTTCTCAAGTCCCTGTCTCTTAGCCAGTTCCAGAAGGCCGAAAATATGTCCGATGTGGCTGTGAACACCACCGTCAGATACCAGCCCCATCAGGTGCAGTGCAGAATCATTCTTCTTGGCATTCTCACATGCAGCCAGAAGTGCTTTATTCTCGAAGAATACACCATCTTCAATTGCCTTTGTGATCTTTGTCAGTTCCTGATAAATGATACGTCCGGCACCCATGTTCATATGACCAACTTCTGAGTTACCCATCTGTCCGTCCGGAAGTCCTACTGCAAGTCCGCTGGCATTTCCTTTTACACATGGATATTCTGACATCAGTTTATCCATAACAGGTGTTTTTGCCATAGCAATTGCATTACCTTCTGTCTTTTCATTCAGTCCATAACCGTCTAAGATCATAAGTACTGTTGGTTTCTTACTCATTTTTAATATCACCTTTCGTCTTAAATATCACTTTTACAGCATAAAACCGCAGGAAGCAGTCAAACGAAAGCCTCCTGCGGCTGATTTTCTAAATCTTATTTGTAGTTTACGATCTTTCCGAAATCAGCTTTCAGAGATGCTCCACCTACAAGTCCGCCGTCGATATCAGCCTGAGCGAATAACTCTGCTGCATTTCCAGCGTTTACAGATCCGCCGTACTGGATACGGATAGCTTCTGCTGTAGCTTCATCATATACTTCAGCGATGCATGCACGAATACCAGCGCAAACTTCTTCAGCCTGCTCTGTAGTAGCTGTCTTACCTGTTCCGATAGCCCAGATTGGCTCGTAAGCGATCACTGCTGTCTTAGCCTGATCAGCTGTTACATTCTGGAATCCAACTTTAACCTGCTGACGGATGAAGTCCATTGTTACACCCTGTTCTCTCTGCTCCAGAGTCTCTCCACAGCACATGATTGGTGTAATACCATGCTCGAAAGCTTTCAGCATTTTCTTATTTACTGTCTCGTTTGTCTCTGCAAAGTATTCTCTTCTTTCAGAGTGTCCAAGAACAACGTATTTTACTCCTGCATCTGTAAGCATAGCCGGAGAGATTTCTCCTGTATATGCTCCGCTTTCTTCAAAATACATATTCTCAGCACCAACCTGGATATTGGTTCCCTTTACAGCCTCTGCTACAGGGATAATATCGATTGCAGGTACGCAGAATACTACGTCTACATCTTCATTAGCTACTAATGGTTTTAATTCTTCAACTAAAGCTACTGCTTCACTTGGAGTTTTGTTCATTTTCCAGTTTCCGGCTACGATTTTCTTTCTTGCCATCTTTCCAAATCTCCTTATTCTATTTATCGTTAGCTGCTGCTACACCCGGGAGTTCTTTTCCTTCAAGGAATTCAAGAGAAGCTCCACCACCTGTTGAAATGTGTGTCATCTTATCTCCATATCCCAGCTGGTTAACTGCTGCTGCAGAATCTCCTCCGCCGATGATTGTTACAGCGTCTGTGTCTGCAAGTGCTTTTGCAACCGTTTCTGTTCCTTTTGCAAATTTAGGCATCTCAAAGCATCCCATTGGTCCGTTCCATACAACTGTCTTAGCATCTTTTACTGCATCGCTGAAGATCTTAGCTGTCTCTGGTCCGATGTCGAGTCCTTCCCATCCTTCCGGGATCTCTCCAGCTTTTACTACCTGAGTATTTGCATCATTAGAGAAATCATCTCCGACAACGTTATCTACAGGAAGAAGGAGTTTTACACCTTTGGCTTTTGCTTTTTCGATCATGTCAAGTGCATACTGGCAGTAATCTTCTTCCAGAAGGGATTTTCCGACTGTTCCGCCCTGTGCTTTTGCGAATGTATATGCCATTCCTCCACCGATGATCAGAGTATCTACTTTGTCAAGAAGGTTCTCAATTACAGAAATCTTGCTTGAAACTTTTGCTCCGCCAAGGATTGCTACGAATGGTCTTTCCGGATTGTTGACTGCATTTCCAAGGAAATCAATTTCTTTCTGCATAAGGTATCCAACAACTGCTGTATCTACGTATTTTGTAACTCCTACGTTAGAGCAGTGTGCACGGTGTGCTGTTCCGAATGCATCGTTAACAAATACGTCGCAAAGAGAAGCGAGATCTTTACTGAATGCATCTTCATTCTTTGTCTCTTCTGCTCTGTAACGTGTGTTTTCAAGGAGGATAACATCTCCATCTTTCATCTCAGCTACTGCTGCTTTCGCATTTGGTCCAACAACTTCCGGATCAGCTGCAAATTTTACTTCCTGTCCAAGGAGTTCTGAAAGGCGAACTGCTACAGGAGCAAGAGATAATTCTGGAACCGGCTGTCCCTTTGGCTTTCCAAGATGAGAGCAAAGGATAACCTTTCCGCCATCAGCGATTAATTTTTTGATTGTAGGAAGTGCTGCAACAAGACGATTCTCGTCTGTAATCTTTCCATCGATAAGTGGAACGTTGAAGTCACATCTTACAAGTACTTTTTTCCCTTTTACGTTAATGTCATCTACAGATTTTTTATTAAGCATAGTACTGCCTCCTGGTTATATATTTTATAACTGCAAAAAGGGTCCGGCCCAATAAGACCGGACCCTTTGTGAGTCTTAATTCATGCTCTAAATTATGCTAATTCAGAGAAGTATTTGATTGTTCTTACCATCTGGCTTGTGTATGAGTTCTCATTGTCATACCAAGAAACAACCTGAACTTCTGTAGTTCCGTTTTCCAGTGGAAGTACCATTGTCTGAGTAGCATCGAATAATGAACCATATCTCATTCCAACGATATCGCTAGATACGATTTCATCTGTGTTGTATCCGAAGGACTCTGTAGAAGCTGCTTTCATAGCTGCGTTGATTTCATCAACTGTTACATGTCCTTTTACAACTGCTGTAAGGATTGTTGTAGATCCTGTAGGTGTTGGTACACGCTGAGCAGATCCGATTAACTTTCCGTTCAGTTCTGGGATAACAAGTCCGATTGCTTTTGCAGCACCTGTGCTGTTAGGTACGATGTTAACTGCAGCTGCACGAGATCTTCTGAGGTCACCTTTTCTCTGTGGTCCGTCAAGAGTCATCTGATCTCCTGTGTAAGCGTGAATTGTGCACATGATACCAGACTCGATTGGTGCAAGATCGTTAAGAGCTTTTGCCATTGGAGCCAGGCAGTTTGTTGTACAAGAAGCTGCAGAAATTACTGTATCTTCTGGTTTCAGTGTTTCGTGGTTTACGTTATATACGATAGTTGGCAGGTCGTTTCCAGCTGGTGCGGAAATAACAACTTTTCTTGCTCCTGCTTTGATATGAGCAGATGCTTTTTCTTTAGATGTATAGAATCCTGTACACTCCAGAACTACGTCTACACCAATCTCTCCCCAAGGAAGTTCTTCAGCGTTAGCTTTAGCATAGATTTTGATTTCTTTTCCATCAACGATGATAGAATCATCTGTTGCTTTTACAGTATCAGCTAAAGCGTATTTTCCCTGTGAAGAATCATATTTTAACAGGTGTGCAAGCATCTTAGGAGATGTTAAGTCGTTGATTGCTACAACTTCATATCCTTCTGCTCCGAACATCTGTCTGAATGCAAGACGTCCAATACGTCCAAATCCATTAATCGCTACTTTTACTGCCATGATTAATTCCTCCTAAAGTTTGTTTATTAACTACTTATGCAGTCTACATTGTGAAATCTTTCTCAAGCCCTTTAGAAGCTCTATCAAGACCTCTCAACTGCTAATAATTGTACTTTATCTGATACAAAATTTCAAGAGGTTTTCCTATTTTTATATAAGTTGCTTAAAAACAGGCTTTTGTTCAAAAAATTCTGTATAATATTTAAAGCCGCAGGACTTCAAAATTTCTTCTGCCTTTGCAAAATCATACGCAATATGCTCCGGTTTATGTGCATCGGCTCCAATCGTAATGATCTCACCGCCAAGCTCACGATAATGCTTCAATACATCCGGATGTGGATGTGCGAACGGAAGGCCATACTTCAATCCGGCCGAATTCACTTCCAGACCCTTTTCCTTCTCAATCAATAGTTTCAAAATCTCGTCTATAATATCCGCATAATCTGTATACGAATATTCTTTTTCCCTTGATTTTCCATATCTTACAACATAATCCAGATGACCAAGTGTCTGAAAGCAGTCCGAAGTTCTCACATTTTCCAGCGTTGTCTCCATCATCAGACGGTACGCCTCTTTGTCGGTACGGTCTGTAAAAAGCTTTTCTGCCGCAGGATCAGTATATAATATGTTCCCTTCCGCATCTTTCTTATACGGAACATTGTGAACCGATCCAATCACGAAATCAAACGGATATTTCTTCGTCAGTTCTTCATAATAATCTTTCAGATATGTCCTAAGTCCCAGTTCTATTCCAATCCTGATATTCAGTTTTCCTGCATATTCTTCCTGAAGTTTCTGCATTTCCACAAAATAAGCATCCACATCAAAGATACCTTCTTCTCCCCATTCCAGATCATCCTTGTCAAAATGATCCGTAAAGCAAATGGTTTTCAACCCTTTTCTGACTGCCTCATCCGCCATATCGCGTGGACAGGCTTCGGAATCCGTTGAAAACCATGTGTGCATATGCATATCCGCCTGTATCATAACTTATTCCTCTTTATTTTGTATTTTATCAATATTCTTTATGTTTCCTACTTATCCGCAATGATCGTTCCGCCGCCAAGTACGTATTCTCCGTCATATAATACGACAGCCTGTCCCGGTGTGATCGCTCTCTGCGGCTCTTCAAATGTACAGAGGATCTCATCTTCTCCCGTCTTTTCAACGGTACACCATGCACCTCTGTGATTATAACGAATCTTCGCCCACACTCTTTTCGGCTCTGTCAGATCTTCTACCGTCATGAAATTCACCTGATCTGCGCGCACATAACGGGACATAGATTCCTCATTTGATCCCACTACAACTTCATTGGTTTCCGGGCGGATCTCCAATACGAACACCGGATGTCCGAGAGACAGTCCCAGACCTTTTCTCTGTCCCACCGTATAATGAATGATTCCTTTATGTTTTCCGACAACCGTTCCATCCGAAAGCACGAAATTGCCCGGCGTAATCTTTGCATCTGAATTTTCTTCGATATAAGACGCATAATCTCCATCTGACACAAAGCAGATATCCTGACTGTCCGGCTTATGTGCAACAAGAAGGCCTATTTCATCTGCCATTGCACGGATCTGATCTTTTGTATATTCTCCAACCGGCATCAGTGTCTTCGAAAGCTGATCCTGTGTAAGGTTATAAAGTGCATATGTCTGATCTTTTGCCGCAGTCGCAGAATTACGGATTGCATATCTTCCATTCGACAGCCTCTCTACCCTGGCATAATGTCCCGTTGCTATATACTCCGCACCAATATCAAGGCTTCGCTTTAACAATGATTCCCATTTCACATATCGGTTACAGGCGATACACGGGTTCGGCGTTCTGCCATGCAGATAATCATCGATAAAATAATCAATGACATTTTCTTTAAATTCTTTTTTAAAATTCATGACATAATACGGAATATCCAGCGCTGCTGCCACTCTTCTGGCATCATCCACTGCACTGAGTCCACAACAGCCGCCATGTTCTTCCATCGCGGCTTCTTCTTCATCCTGCCAGATCTGCATCGTGACTCCTATTACATCATATCCCTGATTTTTTAAAAGCCAGGCTGCCACGGAGGAGTCAACCCCTCCGGACATCCCGACTACAACTTTTTTCTTTTCCATATAAAGTTCTCCGGCTTAATATTCTTCCTCTTCCGCCTCTTCACCTTCGTGAATATCAGACTTCGGTTTCTTGAGTCCTTCAATCTTGATATCATGCTTTTCTGCATAATCCCATAAAGCTGCGTGGATTGCTTCCTCTGCAAGCAGTGAGCAGTGCACTTTTACCGGCGGAAGTCCATCCAGAGCTTCCATAACTGCTTTATTCGTAACTTCCATAGCTTCCTGGATTGTCTTTCCTTTTACCATCTCTGTTGCCATACTGCTTGTTGCAACTGCGGCACCACATCCGAATGTTTTAAATTTTACATCACGGATGATCTGATTGTCGTCGATATCAAGGTAAATTCTCATGATATCTCCACATTTTGCATTTCCTACGGTTCCAACGCCACTGGCATTTTCAATTTCTCCTACATTTCTTGGATGTTCAAAATGATCCATTACTTTTTCTGAATACATATCTAAATTACTCCTTTTGTCTTTTTATCTAAATGTTTTGACTGTTTTGTCCGAATGTGTTCTGTACACAATCTGAATTATTTCTCGCCCTGTTTTTTCTGTTTTTTAATGAAGTCTTCATACAGAGGAGACATTTCTCTTAAGTGCGCAACGATCTCTTTCAGATTGTCTACAACATAATCGATATCTTCTTTTTCAATTTCTTCGTTCAATGTCAGTCTTAATGATCCGTGAGCGATCTCATGAGGCAGACCGATGGCAAGCAGAACGTGTGATGGGTCTAATGATCCGGATGTGCATGCAGATCCGCTTGATCCACAGATTCCTTTCATGTCAAGTTTGATCAGAAGCGACTCACCTTCTACGAACTGGAAGCTGAAGTTTGCATTATTTGGAAGACGGTCTGTTCTGTGTCCGTTCAGACGACAGTATGGAATTTCATTCAGCACTCTGTCGATCAGATAGTCTCTGACTTCTCTTTCTTTTGCTGTTCTTTCTTCCATGCTGGCTGCTGCACGTTTTGCTGCTGTTCCGATTCCTACGATTCCAGGAACATTCTCTGTACCTGCACGACGCTTTCTCTCCTGTGCTCCACCATGGATAAACGAACGAATCTTTACGCCCGTACGGATGTACATGATTCCGATTCCCTTTGGTCCGTTGAACTTGTGTCCGCTGGCGCTTAACATATCAATGTGGCATTCGTCTACGTTGATCGGAAGCTGTCCGAAAGCCTGTACTGCATCGGTATGGAACAGAATGCCATGTTCATGAGCGATCTCACCGATTTCCTTGATTGGCTGGATGGTACCGATCTCGTTATTTGCAAACATAACAGAGATCAGGATAGTTGTCGGACGGATCGCTGCCTTTAAGTCATCCAGTTTTACTTTTCCGTCTTCATCTACATCAAGGTATGTTACCTCAAATCCTCTTTTTTCAAGATACTCTGCTGTATGAAGAATCGCATGATGCTCGATCTTTGTTGTAATGATATGGTTACCTTTGTTCGCATAAGCCTCGGCTGTACATTTTAAAGCCCAGTTATCAGATTCAGATCCACCGCCTGTAAAATAGATCTCATTTGATTTTGCACCGATCATTTCAGCGATTGCATCTCTCTGCTGGTTGATCACTTCTTTGTTTGCAGCGGCAAAGCTGTAAACACTGGATGGATTCCCGAATTTTTCTGTAAAATACGGAAGCATTGCTTCTACAACTTCCGGTGCTGTCTTTGTTGTTGCTGCATTATCAAGATATAATAATTTACTCATTTTATCTCCTCCATTTTCTTTGTATATTCTGTAATGTTTTTGTTTATCAGAATTTTTGTCTGCCGATTACTGGCTGCACTTTGGATTTTCACATTCTCCGTCCGGATTAATGCTTTTACTCTCCTGTATCAGCTCATCCAGCATGATCTGATTCACCGTATCATTAATACTGTCATTAATCTTCTGCCATACATACTTTGTCACGCATCCGTCCGATGCCATGCAGCCTTCTCCTGTTGTAGTATCAAATGCCGCACATTTGACCGGCTCCAGACTTCCCTCCAGTGCTCTTAAGATATCTCCGACAGAGATTTCCGACGGTTTTTTCGCCAGTACATATCCGCCAGAGGCTCCACGAATACTTTTCACCAGCCCTGCCTTTTTCAGAAGTGCAACAAGCTGTTCCAGATAGCGTTCTGAAATTTCCTGTCTTGCGGCCACGCTTCCGATCGACACCGGTTCTTTCTCACTGTATCTGGCAAGATCTATCATGGCACGCAGTCCATATCTACCCTTCGTGGAAAGTTTCATCTTATCACCTCTTTTTAATCCCCAGTATTTTACTAGGATTTTTACTCCTGTAGAATATCACTGCTTTTTAGTTCTGTCAAGCACTATTCTTGAATAACTTATAAAGATACAATTCTCATATATAAAGGAGCCGATTATGTCCGGAAAGCGCGCTCTCATCCGTGGAACAGCTATTTTGACCATTACAAGTTTTGTCACCCGTTTTATGGGATTTTTCTATCGCATTTTTTTGGGTCATACCTTTGGCGAAGAAAATGTAGGCCTTTATCAACTTGTATTTCCTGTATATGCCCTTGGCATCTCTTTTTCCTGTGCCGGAACCGAACTTGCTCTTTCCCGCTGCGTTGCACAGGAAAATGCTGCAGGCCATCCGGAAAAAGCAAAAGAATTATTAAAAACCGGCCTGATATTTACATTTGTTCTTTCCTGTATTCTGACCATTTTTTTACAGCACAATGCACATATGACCGCCATCTCTTTTCTCCATGATTCCAGATGCGAAGAACTGCTGATTTTATTGTCCTATACGTTTCCTTTTGCTTCAATCCACAGCTGCATCTGCGGCTATTCGCTTGGCTTAAAGCAGACAAAAATTCCTGCTGTTTCCCAACTTTTTGAACAGACATTCCGTATTTTATTCGTGTTTCTTTTCTGTTATTACCGCACCAGCCATCAGCTGGATCTTTCCATCTCTTTTGCCGTTGTTGGTCTTGCTATGGGGGAGATCTTTGCATCTTGCTATTGCCTGTACTCTATACACCACACAGCTTCGAAACAAGTGCAGAATTTGCTTTCTGCAAGTACTTTCTGCATCCATCTTTCCAGGCTTTTCAGACACGCCTTTCCTCTTACTGCCAGCCGGGTATTATTGAACATTCTGCAAAGTATAGAAGCCGTATCCATCCCCGTTTTTCTTCAGTATTCCGGAATGTCTTCTTCTCTGTCTTTGCAGGTATATGGAGTTCTGACCGGTATGGCACTTCCTTGTATTCTGTTTCCTTCTGCTATTACCAACGCTGTATCCTCCATGCTTCTTCCTACAGTGGCCGAAATTCAGGAAATGAAAGAGAAGCGCAGACTTCAGGCTATCATTTCAAAAATCGCTTGTTCCTGCATATTTCTTGGATGTTTCTGTTGTATTTTCCTGCTAATATCCGGGAAATGGATTGGAATCTTTCTGTTCAAAAGTCCGCTTGCGGGTAGTTTTATTCTCACGCTTTCCTGGATTTGTCCGTTTTTATACACTAACACGGTTCTTCTTGGCATAATCAATGGTTTGGGAAAAACTACTTTTTCTTTTATTATCAACTTTTTAAGTCTTTGCATACGGATTGCAGGTGTATGTCTTTTTATACCTATATGGGGCATAAACGGATATCTTACAGGTCTGCTGATCAGCCAGATCTTTTTGTTTTTGTGCTGTATACTTCGTCTCGTAATCTACATAAAGAATTTTTCATAAAAAGATCGACACACAGTATGTTTGCATTTCATACTATGTGTCGATCTTTATCGCCATGCGTTCGTAAGGAGCTGCCAGTGGCAGGTCCTGTAGATCACCTACAATGTTTTCAGAAACATTCTGATAATGACAGGATTCACATAACATTCTGTTATCATTCCCAACAACACCAGCATTATCAGTTTTATAGTTTTTCCGGAATTCCACCTGACCACAGGATATTCCAGCATATATTCAAACAATAGTATCCCGGACAAAATATAGAATACGCCCTGTGGCATAACAGCAATCACACAAAGGACAATCCCTTTAATTCCAAGTCTGGCAATGGCCGTACAGATCACCATTCCAACGCAAAAACCCAGCCATATTACTGTTAATATCACCGCACTTTTTCTATACCTTGTTCCAGCTGCCGCCGTAAGAATCAGTAGAAATACCCCTCTGTTTTTTATCAGGTACCAGAAATACTCCTCATATACGATCTCTAACCGGTTATATTGTTCCAGAAAAAACTGATTAAAAATTCCAATGTCGAGTATATACTCCTTCATCCAGAGATTCGCACTGCATATTCCCAGTACAAATCCTGTCATTCCAGCCAGAAGCACATATTTTTGTTTTGTCTGTATCTTCACATATCATTCTCCTTTTTTCAGATTCAGATATCTTATTATATGTGCTCTTTGGGTGGATATGATTTTATCCGTGCAGATATTTTGATTCATATGCAAGGATTGCTGCCATAGTTTTTGAATCCTGTATCTTTCCTTCAAAAATCATCTGTTTCAACTCATCTAATTCATAAGCTTTTACATCCACAAATTCATCTTCATCAAGGCTTTGCTCTCCCGGTATCAGATTTCTTGCGACAAAAACTTCGATTCTTTCATCGCAAAATGCAACCGTTGTCCGAATTGTAAGTATCCATTCCAGATTTTCAGAACTGTATCCCGTTTCTTCTTTTAGCTCTCTTGCTGCGCATACAATCCCCTCTTCATTCGGATCATCCAGTTTTCCAGCCGGAATTTCCAATGTGTCTCGTTCCAACGCATTTCGGTACTGTTTTACCATCAAGATCTTTCCATCCTCCATAACCGGGATAACTGCAGCAGCGCCGTCATGATGAATAAAGTCCCATTCTTCTGTATTTCCATTTGAAAATTTCATATGATCCTTGTATACTTTTAAAACCGTTCCCTGATACGCCAGATCTCTTCCTGTACGTATTACATTTTCACTCATTCTTACTTCCTCCTGCTATTCTTTCAAAAGTATCTTTTTTAACTCCAGCCACTCTACAGGATCTGCCACCTGTAGAACTTGCCCGTGGCAGCATCTTTCGGATGTTTTGGTAACCGGCTGTTTCTCATACATACTTTTGTACACAAAATAAGAACCGGTTGATCAAAAATCAACCGGTTCCTGTCATTTCATTTATCTTCTACTTGGCATAGTCTGTAACTCGTGATTCACGAATTACATTAACTTTAATCTGTCCTGGATATTCTAATTCAAATTCAATCTGTTTCGCAATATCTCTGGCCAGTAATACCATATCTGCATCAGATACTTGTTCTGGAACTACCATAACACGAATCTCTCTACCTGCTTGAATTGCAAAAGATTTATCAACACCCTTGAACTGGTTGGTGATATCTTCTAATTGTTTTAACCTGTTTGTGTATGTCTCTAATGTTTCTCGTCTTGCGCCCGGCCTTGCTGCCGAAATCGTGTCTGCAGCCTGTACCACACACGCAATCAGAGTTTCCGGTTCTACATCTCCATGATGTGCCTCTACAGCATTGATAACTGTAGGAGATTCTTTGTATTTTCTACAAAGATCCACACCAATCTGAATATGTGATCCTTCTACATCATGATCGATCGATTTACCGATATCATGAAGAAGTCCTGCACGTTTTGCAAGTCTGACATCTAATCCGATCTCTCCCGCAAGAAGTCCGGATAACTGTGCCACTTCAATCGAATGCTTCAGTGCATTCTGTCCATAGCTTGTTCTGAACTTCATACGTCCGAGAAGTTTAATCAGTTCCGGATGAATTCCATGCACACCGACTTCCAGTGCCGCTGCTTCACCCTCTTCACGAATCATCGTGTCAACTTCTTTCTGCGCCTTTTCTACCATCTCCTCAATTCTTGCCGGATGGATACGTCCGTCAACAATCAGCTTCTCCAGCGCGATTCTTGCCACTTCTCGTCTTATCGGATCAAATCCGGAAAGGACAACTGCTTCCGGTGTATCATCAATAATGAGCTCCACACCCGTCAGTGTCTCTAAAGTACGGATATTACGTCCTTCACGTCCGATAATTCTTCCTTTCATTTCATCACTTGGAAGCTGTACAACCGAAATTGTAGTTTCCGCAACATGATCTGCCGCACATCTCTGGATTGCAGTTACGACGTACTCTTTCGCCTTCTTATCTGCCTCTTCCTTTGCCTGCGCTTCTAATTCCTTGATCATCTTTGCAGTGTCATGTTTTACATCTTCTTCAACAGTTTTTAACAAATATTCTTTTGCCTGTTCGGAGGTAAGTCCGGAGATTCTTTCTAGTTCCTGTACACGCTGCTGACTCAGCTCTTCTACTTTCGCTTCACGCTGTCTCAGCTCTTCTTCCTTCGCTGTAAATCCTGCTTCTCGTCTTTCAATGGCCTCTGATTTTTTATCAAGAGTTTCCTCTTTGGAAAGTACACGCTTCTCGTAACGCTGCAATTCCGATCTGCGTTCCTTTGTCTCTTTTTCAAGTTCGTTCTTATTCTTGATAGACTCTTCCTTGATTTCTAAAAGAGACTCCTTCTTCTTGGCCTCCGCTGTCTTTACTGCATCATCAATGATTTCTCTTGCCCTTGCCTCTGCATTACCAATCTTGGATTCTGCATTGTTCTTCAGGTTTGAGACTGTCAAAAAATGACTGATCACAGCGGCCACAACGATAAGTACGACTGCTACAGCAATCACTATTCCTATCGGCACAGGAGCACCTCCTTATTTAATTTTCATTGTACGATTATTACAACAGTTCAATTTTATACTTTTTACACAAATATGTCAAGCTTTCACTCGCAAACTTGTAACACATTGCGGACATCCTGATAACTGAATCCTTTACGCATCAGATAGCCCATCATTTTCTGCTTTTCCTTCGCATCCGCTGTTTCCGGGTTATAATTTCGTTTCCGCATCAGCGCTTCGATCGCCTGTCTGGAATCTTCCTCCCCATAGTCCGCTTCTTCAAATACCTGTTCTACAATTTCTGATGAAACACCTTTTTGCACAAGTGCCGCATAGAGTTCTTTTTTGCTTTTCCGTTCCTTCCTGCTGTCAATAAAACTTCTCGCATATTCCACATCATTAATATAACCAAATGACTTCACATACCGGATTGCCGCCTCAACTGCATCTTCCGCATAACCGCCCTGTTTCAATTTAGTCCGAAGCTGCGATTCCGTTCTTCCCATATCAGAAAGCAGATGCATTGCCCGGAGCTTCGCCCTTTTGGTAATAATCTGCTGAAGACTGTCATAGATATCGTCTTCGATCACAGATTCTTCCGCTATATGATAACGGGACAGTTCGCCCTTATACAATGTAAAAGCAAACTGTCCGTCTAAATATACTTTATATCTCGTCTTTGACAGCGGTTCGATCTTCGTAACCGTCATCATAGATTATTCTTCCTCTTTTGTAATTCCTTCTGCAGCTTCTTCGTTCTCTTCCACGTCACCTTCCGCTCCAATGTGATAGTGTGCACGGATCTTCTGCTCCAGTTCTTCCATGATCTCCGGATGTTCAGAAAGATATGTCTTCGCATTCTCTCTTCCCTGTCCAATCTTGTCTCCATTGTATGCGAACCAGGCACCACTCTTGCTGACCAGATCACACTTCACTGCAAGATCAAGGATATCTCCTTCTTTGGAAATTCCTTTACCGAACATAATATCGAATTCCGCCTCTTTAAACGGAGGTGCAATCTTATTCTTCACAATCTTTACACGTGTTCTGTTACCAACCATCTCACCGCTCTGTTTCAGAGTCTCAATTCTTCTGACATCCATACGTACAGATGAGTAGAACTTCAGCGCGCGTCCACCGGTTGTTGTCTCCGGATTACCGAACATCACACCTACTTTCTCACGCAGCTGGTTGATAAAGATGACCACACAGTTGGACTTGCTGATTACCGGTGTCAGCTTACGGAGTGCCTGGGACATCAGTCTTGCCTGAAGTCCGACATGGCTGTCTCCCATATCTCCTTCAATCTCCTGCTTTGGTACCAGCGCAGCAACCGAATCCACTACGATGATATCCATCGCTCCGGATCTTACCATTGTCTCTGTAATCTCCAGAGCCTGATCTCCACTGTCCGGCTGTGAAATATACAGCTCATCAATATCTACTCCAATATTCTTCGCATACACAGGATCCAGCGCGTGCTCCGCATCAATAAATCCTGCAATACCGCCTCTCTTCTGCACTTCTGCGATCATATGTAATGCGACTGTTGTCTTACCACTTGACTCTGGTCCGTAGATCTCTACGATACGCCCCTTTGGAACTCCGCCGAGCCCCAGTGCAAGGTCCAGGCTTAATGATCCTGTCGGAATCGTCTCAACTGCCACCTGTGCTGCCGGATCTCCCAGACGCATAACTGTTCCTTTACCAAAATCCTTCTCTAATTTTGCAATTGCCGCATCTAATGCACGCTTCTTATCTTCATTTGCCATTATAATTCTCCTTTTCCGTTCATCGAACGAGTGTTCGTTCTCTGGTTAATATAGTATTATACTTCATCCCGAATGTCAATATTTAATTTTCCCTCATTACTTTTCTTTTGTATATCTCGGAGTATTTTACAGAAATGTAAAAGAATACAACCATCTGTGATCCAGATATATTTAACATATCACATAAAACTTTCCGGCGTCAAGATAATCCCCCGTTTTCTTCCGTCTTTTCATTTTTAAAGTCTTGCGTTTTTTACAACCCAGCATATGCACCACCAAACCGTTCTTTTCTTTACTGTCTTCTTTATACTTAACGGGTATTCTGCTATTTTTTGACTTTCCAGATAATATGTCAGCATTCCAACCTTTTCACCTTTTTTCAGCGGTGCATTCCAGTATTTTGCAAGTTCCAGCTTTGCCCGTAATTCTTCCCCGTCTCTTATAAGGATTTTGGAGTTTTCTTCCGCCGGTCTCTCAATTTTCACAGGAACGTTCAGGCAATACTGATACGGCTTTTTATCATCCACGCCACCGGCAACTTTTATTTCCGGTATCTGCATTTTTTTATCTATTTCCTGATATTGATAATGCTCCAGCCCATACTCCATCAACTTCCTGGTATCCTTCCATTTATATCCTTTATTATTCGGCCATCCACATGCAAGAAGCGCTACAATAAATGTACGTTTATCCCGCCTCAGGCTTCCCACATAACAGTATCCTGCATCTGCCGTAAATCCTGTCTTGCCACTTAATGCCCCGTCCATCATATCCAGAAATGCATTATGATTATGACAGGAAAATGACCGTTTCTTTTCCGTATCCTGGAACTGATATTCCTTTGCCCTGGTAACTTCGAGAAATGTCTCTTTTTCCGTGGATATCATGATGCAATAACGCATGATCTTCGCCAGATCTTTGGCCGTCGTAGAATGTACACCCCCTGCATCTTTAGCATCCAGCCCGTTCGGTGTAATAAAATGCGTGTCCTTGCAACCGATCTCTGCCGCTTTTGCATTCATTTTCTCTGCAAATTTTTCGACACTTCCAGCAACTCCTTCAGCCACTGCTACCGCACTGTCATTGTGCGATTCCAACATCAGAGAATACAGCAGATCTTTTAGATAGAATGCTTCTCCTCTCTGCATTCCCAGATGCACCTTCGGCTGTGACACAGCCTGATCCGATACCTCTACCGTCTGGTCCGGATGTTCTTTCAGATACTCCAACGCGATGATACACGTCATAATCTTTGTTGTGCTTGCCATTGGCCGAATTACATCTGCTTCTTTTTCAAACAATACACGACCGCTGTCCGCATCTATCAGCACTGCCGATCTTGCATAAAGGTTTTCCGGTTCATCTCCAAATATCCGGCCGGAATTTTGTGTTACAGTTTCTGCATTCTCTTCCCATCTTTTATTTCTTATTTCCAGGCTTCTCTCGCGGCATGCCATACCCATGCCGGCAATTAATGCTGCTAACAAAAGGACTGATATCACTTTATGTGGTCGTCTTTTCATATCCTTCCACCCCGGCGCATACTCCGTTGTGAAAATATATGCCCGGTAACGCGAAAAAATCACTCCACCTGTTTCTGACACATGAAATGATTTTTCTTTCTATTATTTATATATCCAATTTTAACTGTACTTCTTCTTCTGCTTCTTCTTTAAACGTCTCTACCTGTTCCGGATTCGGACTTGGAAGGTCATCCAATGAATGAATACTGAACCTTCGCAGAAATTCTTCCGTTGTTCCAAAAAGAATTGGTTTTCCCGGAGCATCCATTCGTCCTCTTTCTGATACAAGATTATATTCTACCAGTTTATTTACCGCATGATCTGACTTCACACCACGTATCTTTTCAATCTCAAGCTTTGTAACTGGCTGCTTATAGGCAATGATCGATAGTGTCTCAAGTAAAACATCCGTAAGGACATGCTTCTTCGGCTGCGATGCCACACGGATCAAATATTCATACATCTCCGTCTTCGTACACATCTGATACGCACCGTCCAATTCTATGATGCGGACGCCTCTGTCTTCCGCCACATATTTATCCATCATTTTATGTATTACTTTACGCGTAGTTTCTTCATCCTGTTCCAGCGCTCTTGCGATCTTTCCGATCTCTACAGAATCCCCCATTGTAAAAAGAATCGCCTCGATGATCCCTTCCATCTGTTTTATTTTTAACTTTGCCATGTTATCTTCCTTATACTTCTTCAACTTTTGATGTAATCATAATCTCATCAAATGGCTGATCCTGCTCTATAAAGATCACGCCTTCCTTCATCAACTGTAAGATTGCAAGAAACGTAACAACCACCTGTACCTTGGAGCTTTGCTTTTTTAATAGCGCCCGGAATCCAAATTTCCTGTGCGACCTGGCATATTCCGTCACATAATCAAGCTTGTCCGGAAGTGTTACTTCTTCTTTCTCAATTTTTCCAAATTTACTTCGTACCGGATCAACCTTACTTTCCTGTCTTTTCATTACTTCTTTGAAAATACGGTTAAGCTGCACCAGTGTCAGATCTCCCAGAAGTTCATCCAAGTTCACCGGCGGTACATATCCTTTTACCTCATCCGGAATCGTCGCCGACTTATACATAACCCGGTCACCGTCCAGTTCACGGTCTTTTAGTTCATATGACATGAATTTATACATCTTGTATTCCAGCAATTGTTCTACCAGTTCCTGTCTCGGATCCTCTTCTTCTCCTTCTTCATTCACTTCTTTTGGAAGGAGCATTCTGCATTTGATATCCAGAAGTGTCGCTGCCATCACAAGAAATTCACTCATAATATTCAGATCTTCTTTCTGCATGGCTTTAATATATTCCATATATTGATTCGTGATCTCGACGATCGGAATGTCGTAAATGTCTATTTTATTTTTTTCGATCAAATGTAACAGCAGGTCTAACGGACCTTCAAATACCTGTAATTTTACCGGAATCCCCATACATATCCTCCATTATCATAACTTAATTATTATACAGGACATTTGGGAATTACTCAAGTCTTTATCTTTCATTTCCGGATAATTCCAGAACAATCAGCTCCGGCCAGTTCCACAGTCTTAACGGCACCGAATGCGTCCCAAGTCCGCGGCTTACAACTGCTATCTGTTCTCCTTCCGGGTAAATTCCCCCGGAATACTTTGGAAACAGTGTAAAATTCGTCGAAATGACTCCACCGATCCCCGGGAGTTGTACCACACAGCCGTGATAATGCCCGCCCAGGATCAGATCTGCCCCATATGCCAGATATTCTTTCATATATCCCGGATGATGTGCAAGCAGAATCTGATAATCATCCCCGTGTTCTCCGATACGGTCTGTGATTTCTTTTAACGAAAGTTCTTTCTTTCCAAATCTTGCATACGCTCCAAGCGGGATCTCCAGGCCAGAAAGTTTCACAGGCACTTCGTCCAATTTTACTGTCTCTGATGCATTCTCTAACATGTGGATTCCAGATGCCGTCAGTGCTTTTTTGTACTCTTCATAAGATTGTTCATACTTATCCGGCAGTTCTTTTAATTTCTGTTCATGATTACCATTTGCACAATAAACCGGGCAGATTCCCGGCAGTTTTGCAAGAAAATGAACCGTCTTATCATAAGAATTTCCATCCTTTCTGACCAGCATATCACCGCCGATCAGAATCAGATCCGGATGCTGATTCCGAATACTTTCCAGCAGGCGTTCATTCTCTTCTCCATACATCCGGTTGTGTAGATCGCTTAAGAATATAATCTTTTTTTCCCTTTTGATTCCATTTAATTTCTGTGAGCAGATCCGATACTTCGTCACGCGGAAATCCCGCAGTTCTCTTATCATTTCTATCAGGCAGTACACTATAAAAACTGCCACAATTATCAGAATTATTTTTATCAATTTCTACTTCTCCTTTACATCCGGGTTTATTATATAATTCTTTCTGTTCATTTTCAATTAATTGTGCTAAAATTCATTCTTGTAGGTTATTCAATTCATTATAAGGAGGTTTTTGTTATGAATATACCAGAACGAATCTCCGCTCTTCGCGCATTAATGGAAGAACGAGGATATGACGTCTACATGGTTCCTACCGATGATTTTCATCAGAGTGAATATGTCGGCGATCATTTTAAAGTAAGAGAATATATCACAGGATTTACAGGTTCTGCCGGAACTGCTGTCTTCACAAAGGATGAAGCAGGCCTCTGGACTGACGGAAGATATTTTCTTCAGGCTGACCAGCAGTTAGCCGGAACAGGCGTAAAGCTCTATAAGATGGGCGAGCCTGGCGTTCCTACAGTAGAAGAATTTATTGCTTCTGCATTACCTGAAGGTGGTACACTCGGATTCGACGGACGTGTCGTTGCCATCGAAGAGGGAGCTGCACTGGAAGAAGCCGTTGCTTCTAAAGATGCCAAGATCAACTATTCCGAAGATCTTGTCGGAGAAGTATGGGCAGACCGTCCTGCGCTTTCTGAAAAGCCGGCTTTCGCACTCGGCGAAGAATACACAGGTGAAAGTACAGAGAGCAAACTTGCACGTGTCCGTGAGGCTATGAAAAAGGCAGGTGCCGATGTACATGTTATCGCTGCACTTGACGATGTATGCTGGATCACGAATTTACGTGGAGATGATGTAGATTTCTTCCCATTATTACTTTCTTATGCAGTCATCACAATGGACGAAATGAAGCTTTACATCGATGAACGCAAATTAAATGACGATATGAAAGCTGATCTTGCAAAGAACAACATCACCATCCATCCGTATAATGCAATCTATGAGGACATCAAGAACTTAGACACCGCATCTACAGTTCTGGTAGACCCGAACCGTCTGAACTATGCACTGTTCAACAACATTCCTGGCGGCACAAAGGTTGTTCAGCAGGTGAACCCGACAATTGCAATGAAGGCAAAGAAAAATGATGTCGAGATCAGAAACATCATCAACGCTCATAAAAAAGATGCCGTAGCCATGACAAAATGGATGTACTGGCTGAAGACAAATATCGGCAAGATCGAGATCACAGAGCTCAGTGCTGCTGCCAAACTGGAAACATTGCGTAAAGAACAGGAAGGTTACTTATGGCAGAGCTTTGAACCAATCTGCGCTTCTGCTGAGCATGCTGCGATCGTTCACTATGAACCGACTCCGGAGACAGATGTTCCTCTGACACAGAACGGATTATTCCTGACCGATACAGGCGGAGGATACTTAGAAGGTTCTACCGATATCAGCCGTACTTTTGCATTTGGTGAACTCACACAGCAGATGAAAGAAGATTTCACAACTGTATTACAGTGTAACTTCAATCTTGCACATGCCGTGTTCCTTGAAGGAACTACCGGATACAACCTGGATGTTCTGGCCAGAATGCCGGCATGGAGACGTGGCATCAACTTTAACCACGGTACCGGACATGATGTCGGATATCTGATGAACATCCACGAAGCTTCCTGCGGATTCCGCTGCGCAATCCGTGAAAAAGAGCAGGCTCCTCTGATGGACGGACTTGTCATCACAGACGAACCTGGTATCTATATCGAAGGCAGCCACGGAGTCCGTACTGAAAATGAACTTCTGGTAAGAAAAGGTCCTAAGAATGAATACGGACAGTTCTTATACTTCGAGCCTATCACATATGTTCCGATCGATCTGGATGCAATCATTCCAGAGATGCTGACAGATCAGGAACGCGAGCAGTTAAACGAGTATCATAAGAAAGTTTATGAGATTGTTGCTCCGCATCTTAATGATGAGGAACGTGAGTGGTTGAAGGAGTATACTCGGGCTATTTAATCTTGGGAACCGGACTCCCGGACCTCCACAAAACTTAACAAGCCATTCCTGTTCAGATTCCGTCGGCAGGAAAATCTAAAGGGACAAAATTCTGCTAAAAACAGAGTTCCGAAATCTGAAACTCGGCATATGCCTCAAACAGTCAAATTTCGAACCTCTAACGCAGAATTTTGTCCCTTTAGATTTTCCAACAACAACCTATTTCGAGCATATACTGCTTTTAAAGTACATACTCTTCCAGCACATTCTCTAATGCGCTTCTATAATTTTGTTTCTCGATTTCTTCTGTCGTGATGATGTCTATGGATCCGATTCTTTTACCGTTCAGGTAATACATTGTTTCACCCACTTTTTCACCTTTTTTTAATGGTGCTTTTACATTCTTATCTTTTCTGGTTTTATTTTCTATCTTGGTCAAATCTGCACCTGTGGTGTCTACATAGGTGAATGCACCTTGCTGGCGTACCTTTACCTGTTTTTCTCTGCCACCCATGACTTCAACTGGTGATATCTTCTTTTGTTTCTTTTCTGTGTATTTCTGACATTTGCCGAAACCATAATTCAATAAAGTAATCGCGTCTCTGACTCTGGCTTTGCTGTCATCTGCTGCCATGATCACGGCGATCAGATCAATATCATCTTTTCTTCCGGTTGCGGATACACAGAATTTGGCTTTACTGGTAGAGCCAGTCTTTAACCCGGTTGCATACTCATACTGACGGATCAGTTTGTTTGTATTCGTAAGTCCGAATTCTGATTCGCCCTTTTGGGTTTTATGTATGATATTCTCCATCCAGATGTTACAGTAATCAAAGATTTGAGGATATGTAGTGATCAGTTCTTTTGACATCAATGCAATATCTCTTGCCGTTGTCAGATGACCGTCTGCATCCAGACCGTTGCAATTTACAAAATGTGTATTCTTCATGCCAAGATCCTTTGCCCGTTTGTTCATCTTTGTAACAAATTCTTCTTCGTTTCCGCAGATGTATTCGGCCATCGTCACACACCTAGCATATACGTATAGTAGACACCCTCAAAAATGCCCTGAAATTCAACATTTTTCAAAAATGTGAAATTCATGCTATCGTATATCTATAGTAGACATTTTAATCTTCATACGGATTTTTGAACCGATAATGAATGCAGATACTTCCATCTTCAGAAACATCTATCCGTTCAATCAGCTCAATTACAATTCCCCGTGTCAATTTATCAATATCTACATATTCAGAAAACTTATCTACCCACTCTTGATATTCTGATTCTAATTCCTTATCATCCTCTCTTCGCTTTTCTAACCCAGATATCTCGGCTTCTATTTCTTCTAATTCTTTATCGTAATTTGCCGTATATTCTTTATAATCCGCTTTAGAAATCAACTCTTCAAGATACGATTGATACGTTTTCTTTTTAAACTTATTTATCCTTTGCTTACGTTCTTCTGCAAATTCTATTTCTTTTTCAATGTTTTCTATTCTTCTATTTCTACAAGATGTCTTTTTCAATTCTTCTACATCATCATTACTTAATATTTTTCTTGCTTCCCGTTGAATAGATAAAAGCACAGCATCCGTTAACTCCTCATAATCGATACTATGACTTGTGCAAACACGATTTCCATGGGTCTTATATGTCGAACACATATATCCAACAAATTCATGCTGTCCTCTTCGGTTATATTTGCGAATCATACTATGCTTACAGTCAGCACAGAATATTAATCCAGAAAATATACTTTCATATTTTGGATCTTGTGCATTGATACTTTTTGTTTTAATTTTTTGTAACGCTTTTACTCGCTCAAAAGCCTCTTGGGAAATAATCGGCTCATGTGCATTTTCTACTCTTATCCATTTGTCCGGTGATAATTGAATCTTTTTCTTATCCTTATATGATAATGTTGAAATTTTATTCTGAACCAGATTCCCGATGTAGACTTCATTATTTAAAATCTGATGAATCGTCTGAAATGACCAAACTTTTGTAGTCTCAAGTGCATTGGGATTATTAAAATTTAGTCCTTGTACTTCTCTTTTATATAATGTTGGTATCAGAATTCCTCTTTCTCCAAGGATTCTACCAATCCTCGCTTTTCCTATTCCTTGCAAATACAGACTGTAAATCTCACGGACTACATTTGCGGCATATTCATCTATTACCAAATGATTGTGATTCTTCGGATCTTTTATGTATCCATATGGGCAAGAAGGACTTACATACTGCCCGGCTCTTTTCTTTGCACGGAATGCACTTCTGACATTTTTAGAAAGGTCTTCACAATACCATTCATTCACCAATCCGTTAATCTGTCTGGTCTTTTTATTATTATCATCTGCCGTATCTACACCATCAGATACACCAATAAATCGGATACCCAGAATTGGTAAATCATGATGAAGATATTTTTCTACATGCTCCATATTTCTTGTAAATCTTGCCTGTGTCTTTGCAAGAATCACATCAAATTCTCCAAGTTTTGCATCTTCCATCATTCTATTAAACTGTGGTCGATCATCATACAATCCACTTTGATCGTCATCGGAATATATATTTGTAATGGTCATATTATGCTTATTTGCATACTCTACCAGTAGAAGTCTCTGGTTCTTAATACTTGCGCTATCATCTCCTTCAGATATTTTATCGACATCTTCTTTAGAAAGCCTAAGGTATAACACTGCTCTATTATTCATATAAACTTACTCCAATCTATACAATGCAATACCCTTATACAATTCTGTTCTAATTCTAACATTGTACAAGGGTATTTTCCATCTAATTTCTATGTTCTTTAATTACATTTTTCATACATTCCACAAGAGTTTTCTCACCGTATATAACCTTCACAGTTATTTTTTTCTTGTTTTTACTCAAATAAAAATCCCCCTTATTTCTATTGATAATTTATATTCAGTAAAATAATTGTCCAATTCAAAAAGGCTCACTAGGAATATCCCAGTGAACCCGTTAATCTAATCTATATTCTATTTTAACCGCACATTGCAAGCCGGACATCCCAGTTTAGCATTGCCTCATAAGCACACATCGGGATTGAACCTTTGCATTTTTCTGCAACACTTTCTATACGATTCTGATTTCTTTCACAAACAATGTCTTCGGCTTCTTTCAATGTTGCGTATGTTTTCTTTTTACCTCCACCAATAACAAATGTACCATCTTCTTTTTCATAAATCTTATCTTTCGCACTACGCTCGAACATCGTATTCTGATAATGCAATAGGAATACACACGTTTCAGGACTATAAACCTTATTCCCCTGTACCAACAAATCCTTATCTAAATCTATTTGATTATTCTTGCATTGTACATAGTGTTCATCAAACCAGATTCTAAAATTTGAATAATTCAACCATTCTTCACAGACAGACTTATCTTTGTACTCCGGCTTATATTTCTTATGTATCTTTTTGTCATAGCATCTTTGAACCATGTTCTTCCACTTATAATAAGAAACTGAATGACGCATCTCTGTATTCATTTTCATACCAGAATAGCCAACTCCGCACAATCCTCTGTGATAGTCCCAAGGATTCCAACCCTCCTGTTTATACTCAACTGCATTAATCACATCCATAATCACATCTTCAGATAAAGGTTCTGAAGATTGCTCCTGTAATTCAGTCAATCTCTCATACTGATTCTCTGTTACTGGATACAAATGCTTATAATATCCATCAGATATATTATTGTTCAAATGCCAAATCCGGGTATTATTCGCCATATCGTAATTCACAATAAAGTTTTCTACAACTAGAGAATCCCCTGTGACTTTAACCTTCTTATATGCATATGTCTGAGTATATTTAATGTATCTTTCTTTGCGAAGAGTGTATATAGTATCACCTGTCCATTTGTCAATACTGCCACGAAGCAGTCTATACTCACCGTTCTCGTAAACGATACATCTTCTATAATTGCTGATCCATGCATCCTTGTAATATAGAAGCTTTACAAATTTTTCATCCTTAGCGCAGAAATCTATTCCTGATACTTTCTTTCTTAGAATTCTATCCTTATTAATTTTCTTATACTGACGTTGAATATGCATAGAATCATCTGAAAGATATTGCTCTATTCCATTTGAAAATCTATTATCTTCTCTCTTTTCCCGTCGTTGTTTATTTTCACAAGACTTACAAATTTTACGAGTATATTTTTTTCCACTTTTAGCAAAACTGCTTAACGGAAGTTCCCTCCCACAACATTTACAAATTTTAGTTTGATTATTGTTTTTAATATTTTTGTCATTATACATTTATCCTCCAATCATACAAACTGACACAAACATAACCTTGCATCAGTGCAGTCTATTGTTTACTCCCGGACTGCTAGGGACTTCAACGGATGTCTTAAGGCGCATCTCAGACCTTTGTTTTTGGAAATTGACAGTAGAATAACTGTCATAAGATTTGAATAAATTTTTGTATTATAAAAGACGGTTGTTAAGCCGTCTCTATTTCAAATATATCTTCAATATTAATTTGTTCTAATGGATTTTGTTCTCCCCAAACAGATTCAATTTCGCAATCGACTTCTAATTCAGGGAACACAGATAAGTCAAGTTCTCCACCTTCCTTATACTCTCCATCCTAAGTATTAAAAACGTCAATTTTTGACTTTTTTGCGTAAAACCACCTAAAACAAAACGTCAATTTTTGACGATTCTGATACTGCTACTACAGTAGATCCTTTTACTAAAAGAGATAAATTTTGGAACCGAAATAAATTTCGATTCCACGTCAAACATATCTTCTTTTAAACTATTCTTTTTCTACTATATTAAGTGGAATATTATTTTCGTTTTTCCCATTTATTTTTGGATTTACTTTCTGAGACTTCAGATAAACTACCAGAGAGCCATAATCTCCATATCTTCTGAGAGAGTCATGCATTAATAGATATTTTGCAAGATGATTACCTTTGATTTTAGATTTGACCATTATCACATATGCATCAGATTCATAAGCAAATTTACACTTCTTATTCAATTGCTTCTTTTGTCTAGTCCTCTGATGCATAATATATTTGGGAATCTTATTTGCCGGAAGTTTTTCAATAAATTTACTTATCCAGTTATAGCAATCGTTCCATTTATATGGAAGTTTGTTAAAATACTCTTCGTCTTCTGGATACCATTCTATCCATAGCTTCTTAACACTATCACTTGTGACCGTCATGTCACTTTTTGCGATCTCATATGCAACCAAAAGTTTTTTCTCTTTTGCACATGAAATCATGCTTTCAACTTTTTGATTATTCAATCTCTTTTTCTCCTTCATCCATTTTTTCTTGTGCAACACGATTCATTCTCTTTCCGAATCTTATAGAAGGAACATACTTTCCTTCTTTCCTCACAACGCCTCTTCCAAAATTACCATATGTTTTAGCATTCTTCCATTTACGTTCTAGTGTGAAGATATCATAAATACGCAGATATCCATCTTCTTTAATGACATCTACCATGATTTCCATAAATGCTTTCATTGCCCAGTATGTTTCATGCTTTCTGATGGGATGATTCATCTCTTTTGCTTTATCATAGACTGCATCCGTCAGCTGTTTTATTCCATTTATTTTCACAATATTTTCACCACCATTCAATTTTATCAAGGACACCAGTTTCCCAGTGTCCCTAATAAATATTTATCTCCGAATCTGCATACCGCCTTTTCGAAGTTCTTTGACAATATATTTAGTAGTATCTTCTCTAGCTCTCTTTAAGAATTCTTCCATTTGAGGAATATCATTCTTGTCAACGCTATTGAAAGTAACTGGCTGATTGTATTCAACCGTCACATTACCCATACCCTTGCCTTCTAACTGACTAACAACAGAAGCGGTAACATCACTGAAATCTGGAACAGCAATACTCTGCATATTAGCCATATCATTGACATACTCTTCAATTGTTCTGCCATTAATAACCATGTTTCCATTGTTATCTAATTGTTCAGAAAGAGCCATGAGTTTTTCGGTTGCTGTATGTGGAATTACACCAGTACCTTTTTCAAGCTTTGTAATTCTACCACCTTTACCATTAGGAATCTGAAGTTCACGACCTTCTTCATCCACAATAGCAATTTGATCTCTGTCAACTCCCGGAGTACCTTTCGCATATCCGCTAATCTGACTTAATCTTACCCATCCTAAATCTCCATATCTTCCGTCCGCAGATTTGATATGAACTTTAAGATCTCCTGTGTACCTAGCATTTCCACCAAAGTCCTTACTAGAATAGCTGTCAATTACTACACCATTTGCAACACCGGAATACAAACTTCCGGCTGGTCTTTTTCCCCAAGAATCGTAGTAATATTTTCCATTAAAAGTAACCACATCACCAACTCTAGGTACTCCGTCTCCACCGCTTGATACAGGAGTCGGAGCTGGTTTCGGAGGATCTGGTTTCTTTGTAACAGTTACACCAATTGTCTGAGAAATTCCAGAACCATCAGTTGTAGATACTGTTACTTGACATGAACCCGGCTTCTTACCGCTAATTGTTCCGTTTGATACTGTAGCAATAGCAGTATTACTTGACTTCCAAGTTAATGTCTTATTGGCAGCATCATTCGGTCTGACTTTTGCTGTAACAGAAGTAGACTTTCCTTCTTCAATTGATACTGAGTTTGATGATACTTTAAGCTCTGCAACAGGTCTGTTTGTTGTATTTTCAGGCTTCATAATATTTTCAGTTATCTTATCGTTCTTTGAAGCATTGTCTTTGATTCCGCTTGTATCTGTGCCGGATGCAGAACTAGATGGTTTGCTGTTTGCTGTCTGCTGAGATTGAGATGCATTAGACGCTTGATTCTGTGCACCTGTCTGAGATGACATCTGAGACTGATTGTTATTGAAGTCATTACTTCCAATCCAACCAGTGTTCTTGATGATAGAATTGATTTTGCTGTAAGCTTCCTGATACATTCCAACTTGCTTATTAAGCATACTTTGGATGATCTCATTTTGCTTATCTGCATTGTGTGAGATTTCATATTCGGTATCTTCGAGCATCTGATTGAGGTCATTAGACAATTTTGAATAGCCTTCAGATATCAAGTCATCCTTATGATTCTGTTTAGTTGTATTCAAATCATCTTCAGCATCAGCCAAATCTTGTTTCAATTTTTTCACACGAGCCAATGTAGCTGCATCTGAGCTGTTCTCCATAGCCTGTATCTGAGCTTTGATAGAATTAACATCTTTCTGCTGAGAATTGACTTTCTTTTGATAGTCTGCATACTCACGTTGTTGCTTATATGCTTCACGTCTTTTATCTATGACTTTATCAAGTGCATCTACTTCTGCTTTTAAAGCATCAGTATACAATGACACAAGAGAATCCTGATAATCTTTAACATCAGAGGTAGCACTTCTAATTTCCTTGCGATACTCAGAAGATTTATCATTGTATTCATCTAAAGATATAAGTCCATTATTATACATCTCTGTGAGTTTAGATAATCCTGTCGTAAGGTCTGAAATCTTTTTCTTCACATTCCCCAAGCTCTGCGACAATAATGTAATTTGTGCAAGTCCTTCATCAGTAATTGCTCCGTTCTTATCGAGAAATGCATCGTCATTCAACAAACTGCGAAAATCTTTCAGTTCATCTTCAAGATCATCATACCCTTGAATTGCTTTCTCCAAATTACTGATTCTAAGTTCGTAGATAGAATCTTTCAACTTTTCATTATCTTCAAGAAGTCCAAGGGTTGATTCATCCAGTTTATTAATATCTTCTGCTAATTCCTTATACCTACTAGAATTTACGTCATATACTGATTGCTGTTCTAACAGCAGATTCCTTTGTTCTTGATTCTTTTGAACCTGAGTATTATTCGTATCTATCTGCTCTTGATATACTGATTCCGGCACTTCTTTATTCTGAGCTTCTAATAAAGATGCATACTTATCCAGTTTAGATGTCCGTCTCTCAAACGCATCTATTACATTCTGAATCGTGTCGATTTTAATTTGATTCAATTTATCCTGTAATTCAATTAACTCTTTCGATGCATCATATATCTTTGCAGAAAAGTCTTGGATATTCTTCATGGCTTCTTGATATGCTTCCGAACCCTGTTTCAGTAATCTAGAACTAAGCTGTGAATTAACTTCTTCCTGATATTCATTCAATTTCTTGGTCAACTGATTATAAGTATCTTCTTGTGCCTTGATAGATTTATTAAGGTTACTGATATTATCCCCATTATCAATAGCCGTACCAAGAGCATCATTTAACTCTATCTTAGAATCTGCGACATCTTTTATTGCATCATTGATATCAACAATCGCATCATATTCCTTTTCAATAATCTCTAATCTCTTTTCAGCAAGGTCAGACAGCTTATCTTCAAGGTCACGTACTTTATCTAATGAATCCTCATAATCCCTGTAATATGTCTTATAATCATCAATCTTTTTCTTAAGGTCTTCATCCGTAATCGTTTCGATATCCAACGTTCCATTGCGAACTTTAGATGCATATGTCTCATTTAGTCCCACAGAATTAGCTTTTGCAAGATATTTATCTGCTGCTCTTTGGTTTGCGGTGATTTCTTCTTGAACTTTTCCTATTGCTTCATAAGATTTTGCTTGTTTACTGGCAAGTCCAATAGCACGGTCAATATTATCCACTGCTATCTCTGTAGCACGGGACATCTCATTAAGATATACTTCAATCCAATCAATTACTTCTTCTGTTTTATCCTTGGTAGAATCAGATGAACTATTAGATGAAGATTTTGAAGACCCGCTTGATTTTGTCCCTAAAGACTTTGAAGAAGAGGAGTTTTTCTTTTTCGACGATGTGGAATTAGCTTTTGAACCACTACTCTTTACATTGAATTTACCAGTACCACTTGAGAATGCAGAACCTAATGAATGAGCACCGCCTTCATAAGCTAATTTACCGTGTGATCCTGTGACATATCCATTCTTTAACAAAGCTTCTGACTGTTCCCCGTTGAACACAATGTCATCCTTTTTCAAGCTTGTAAATGCCGGATCTCCACCATTAACTATAAACGGCTCTCCATCACGCACGATAATCTCTGGTTTTAATTCATTCACTAATGCTCTAGGTTCATCTTTTCTGAGTCCCCAGTTGCCATTTGAACTAATATTTGTAGTTCCTTTTGCATGAGCCGTTCCAAGAGAGTGTGCTGTTCCATTTGCCGGAGATACACTTCCATTTGTCTTAATATTATATGTAAGCGTTCTGGTCTTATCCCCCGGAACCTGTCCCGCAATAACGACAGAATATGTCACTGTTGCATTCTTATTTGCTGGTTTAAATGCATCTACAGCTGAAGAATCTACCTTGTACTTTACTTTAGAATTTTTATCCGAAGGTTGATATCCATCCACCTGAGATTTATCAACTCCAGCTTTTACTAACATCTTTGGAGAAATTGCAGAAATTGTAGATTGAATCGTCCCAAGTGAGGATGTATCAAGGTTCACTCCGGCTTTAACATCAATCTTAGTATTTGTCACTGATGATAAAGCTGCATTGAATTCTGATGTATCCAGTCCTAACTTCGCTTTTGTCTCTGCATCTATACCTTGTATCTGAGATGCTAATTGCTGTACTTTAGCTTGTGCGTCAGAAGTATCAATCTGTACTCCGGCTTTTTGTAATTCTGTCTGTGCGTTCAGATTATTAACTGCTGTCTGATATTCTTGGATTTTTGATATTGCATCACCGACTGAACCATCAACTTGACTAGAATCTACACTTAATACTACCGAAGAATTTTGCAGTGCTTCTTTCTGATATAAAAGACTCTGTAAATTATCTGCTGCCTGTTGCGCTCCTTCAACAGATAAATCCACAACACCATCACTGTTTTTGAATTGATCTAATGCGCTCTGAGCTTCTGTGATCTTAGAATTGACTTCATCAATATTAACACCAATCTCGATATCTGAAGAACCTAATTCCTGTTGTTTTTCAACTAGATATTCCAGAATGGCATTAGCATTTTGAAGTTTCTCTGTTTTCACTTCCGGCTCTATATCTGAATCTTGAACCTGTTGGATATACTCTTTGACTCTATCAATACTATCTGTCACTGCACTGAATGAATCAGCATCAAGATTGATTCCATCCAGAGTTGTATCATTCATACTGTCTAATGCTTCTTTTGCTGATTCTGCGGATGATTTAAGTTCCTCTAAAGATGCTACAGGTTCATCAAGATTGATATCAAATCCATAATCCGAGAGTTTACGCATAATAGACTGAACCGCTTCAACATCAATACCTAATGCATCTGCTATCTCTTGGTCATTACCGGCACCAAAATTAATCTCCCATGAACCATCTTCGTTCATATGCGCCCATTCTTTGTTGATATTCTGAATATCAGATAAGAAATTCTGCGCACCCTCCTGACCTTCTGTGAAGTATCTCTCAATCTTTGGCATAGCTTCTTCATATGCAGATACGATGTCTTCATTAGAAGCATTGGATAAATCTTTGTTACTCATAAGATCAACGAATTCACGGAATTTATTTGTTCCAGTCAGACCTTTCTCATATAAGGATTCCGCTGATTCCAGATTGCCTTGTATGCTATCATACATATCTCCTTCTTCGCCACCAGACATAGCATCTTGCCACTGCTGGAAGGCAGAAGTTGCAGTTTGGTACTGATAAGCTAAATCCTTTAAAGAAGAAATATTATCTTCGATGCTCTGTCTCTGTGACTGCAAGCCAGATATATCTTCATCCATAAATTTAGCCTTAGCTATCTGTTCATTAACTTTTCTTAATGCTTCTTGCTGTTCTGCTATTGCCGATAGATAATCAGTCTTTGTTCCCTGTGCTTGTTGTTCCTGTAACTGTTCTAAAGCTTTTCGATTGATATGATAACCGTTGGCAGTCTGTTCCAATGCTTTGCTTGCATCATCTCCAAACATCTCTTTAAATGCTTTTACATTATCCGCAGATATTCCAGAACCCGTCACAGATTCTGCCAGGATACTCTTCATATTATCCAAATCACTCATGGTCTGCTGAATAGATGTCTGTGCCTTGGAGAATGACTCATTCAGTGCATCTACCGATACTGTACCTGTAAGCCCCATCTCAGTAAGCATATCAACTACTTTTGCTACTGATTCCGCAGAATCATCAGATACCACTCCTAATTCGATAGCTTTATCTACTACAGATTTTAAAGCTTCTTCACCTTTAGCTGTTGTTTTATCATCGAAAGAAATTCCTTTCAAGTCTACATCCTGTAAGTCTTTAAATTGACTCACAACATCTTTCATGCTAGAGTCATTTAATGCTTTTTGGAAGTCATAAGCTTTAACTGCACTTTTGTCTAAACTCTCACCAACTTCATCAAATAAAGATTTGAATTCTGGATAAGATTTAGTCACACTGTCAACAGATTCTTTTACTTTATTAAATGCTGATTCAGCACTCTCAATCTTTGATGTATCTCCGCTTGAAAGAGCATCATTGTACTTCTCAACTGCATTTTTGTAATCATCGTATACAGTAGCCGGTTTGTTTTTACCGAATCCTTCAGATGTCATCTGTGCTTCAAGAGCCTGTTTGTTAATATCCTGATATTCATCTAAGATATCCTTATTCTTTTTCAGAGATTTACTGCTCTGTTCAAGAATAGAATCTAAGAATGTAGTATCCTGACCATTATCTTGCATCTCTGACTTCAAGTCACGGATTTTATCCATAAAGCTGTTGATGGATTCTTCTGCATCCTCAGCCTTACCTGTAAATTTGAAGATAGCACCTTGACCACGTTCGTCCGTACCAAAGTCAATACCTTTAATTTGATCTGCGATATCTTTTACTTTTTCAAGTGTATTCTTAGTATCTTTTGAACGGATATCCCAGTTCGAAAACGTCCCAAGATTATAACCTCTGTCCTTATTCATCTCAGACTGAGCCTTATCTATTCCAGACTTTTCTTCATTCAAATACTTCTTTGCTTCTTCTTGCGCAAGAGACTGCATCTTTGCAATCTGTTCATCCAACTTACCATTTACGAGGTCAATACCTTGTGCCTGACTGCCGTATGAATCTGATAACTGATTCTGGATAGAAAGCAAATCACTCTTAGCTTGGTATGCTTCACTCTCAGACAGTGTTCCTGATGCAAGTTGAGAACGTAGTTCCTGTACTTTTGCAATATTATCTTGGAGAGATGATGTGTTCTCAGAGAACTTCTGACCAGCTTCTTTAGCTGATGATACACTTTCCTGTACGGACTGTTGATATGCGGAATAAGCACTAACGGCAGCAGTCACTCCGGCTGTAACAAGGATAAGAGGGTTAGCCATCAAAGTCGCCCATAAACCTTTAAATGCTGTTCCTAATGATAGTGTACTTGTTGTTGCTGCTGCATTCGCAGTTGATAATCCCATTGATGATACTGCTGCTTCAGCTTCACTTGCAGACATTCCCTGTCCAGTTAATATTGCAATTCTCTGAGCATCTGTTAATGCCGTGCTTGATAATACAAGTTCTGTCTGAGATTTGGAAAGATTCTGAGTCAGACTAAGCAAATCTTTAAATCCACTAGTATCTACACTTCCAGACTTCAGCATATCCATAGCTGTTCCAAGATTGGAGAATTCTTTAACCGCTTCTCCCACCCATGAACCGATTTTCTGAAATGCAAAGATTCCTCCGGCTGTACCAAGTCCTGCTAGTGTTCCTTTTAATATCTGTGTCTTTTCTATAAAATCAACAATAGCTTTCGTTCCATCCAGAACTCCGGCATACATATCATCTGAGATTAATGAAGAAGATAAACTTTCAAGTGATGCTTTCAGGGATTGTGTCTTTGCTTCTAACGAAGAAAGATAATTATCATTAAATTTCTTTTCTGCTGTTCCGGCACTGTCTTCAGCAAGCTTTGTATACTTCTTAACTCGCTCATAATTCTCCATAAGAGTTCTGAAGACTTCTTGCTGTCTTACTCCGGCAAATGCCTTCGATAATTCATTCTGTTGTACTTGGTTCAATGAACTCCATTTGTCGGCAAGATTATCAAGAACATCATCATAGCTGTTGTATTCCGTGACCGTCTTTCTTAAATCAATTCCTACTTTCTTTAAGCTTGATTCAACGTCTGACAATAACTCTACAGTACCATCTTCATCCACTAATTCGTAATTCTGAGCCTTAATGTCAGACATACGGGCAAAGATAGTTTTAAACGACTCGCCAATGCTACTCATACTTCGCTGAGTGACCTCACCAGTCGTAGCCAAATATCCAAGAAGCTTATCCATTGATACTCCGGCTGTATTTGCAGTCGTACTTACTCGTGACATAGCTTCCATAAGTCCACCAGCATCAGTAGCAGAATATAAGTCTACCTGTGATACTTTATCTACAATTGACATAACATCTTCTGCTGCCACTTTGTAACCATTCATTGCTGAAGTAAGATACTGTGTACTGTCTGCCGCACTTAAATCAGAAACCTTGCTCAATACCATTGAATCTTTCAGAAGCTGATTTGTCTCTTGTACAGATTTTCCCTGTCTCAACCAACTGTCTGCACCTTCAGCAATATCCGTAGTGATTGAACCAAGTTCTTGTCCCATTTCGTTATACTGAGACATCATCTGTTTAACGGTATTATAATTTTCCCCTGTTGCCATCTCTAATGAAGTAATACTATCATTCAATTCTTTGACCGTACCAACTGCTTCTCTCGCTCCATCAGCAATCTTATATAACATATCTTGCATGACGTTAGCCAATGAATAAGCAGAAAAAGCTTCTTTAAATGTACTTCCCAGAGAACTAAATACGCTCTGACTCTGCTGTCCGGCTGTATTAACATTATGCAAAGCTTGCTGTAACTGCGTAAGTCTAGATTCATCTACTTCAGGCTCAATTTTCTTAAGATTCTCATCTACCGCCTGTTTTACAGAATCAGTATTTACTTTCAAATCCAACTCAATATCTGTAATTCCATCCACCGCAGCTTTAATCTTGGACGCAATATCTTCAGAATCTATCTTGAAGTCAACTGGAATCTCCATATCATGACAAGCCGAATTCAGCTTTTCTTGTAATCCATTCCTATCAATATCAATATCGACCTTTACAGGTTCATCGCCCGATGCAATTTTGGAAATAGAACTTCTGAGATTTGACAAAAGCTGTTCGTCATTAATCTGTAAATCCAATTTAATAGCTTCACCAGCATTATTCCCGGCAGATGCAATAGCTTCTTTAATCTGTGATGTTATCTTTTCTTTATCAACATTCACATCAAGATCTATTGATGTTTTAGATGCTTCTGTGGCACTCTGGATATTATTTTTGAGTTTGTCAGCAACCTCTTTTCCCATTGATACAACTTGTTCATAAGCCGATGATGTGACATCAAACTTCTGATTAGCCGATAAATCAGAGAAATTTATACTCTGCGTCATGTCCTGACGAGCTTTCTTTATCAAATCAAAAACATGGATAATCTGATCCGCCTGATTTGTAATATTCTGGGAGAAATGCTCCGGGAATAGATTTGACATCTCACCCCAAAGAGAATCAACACTGATGCCTTTTTTTGCATCTTTCGTAATTTTACCGATATTATTTTGAAGGAGTTCTTTGTATGTATCACCGCCAAGAGCTTTCTTCAAATCATCGGATATATAGATTTTCTTATTTTTGAAATAATTATAAAAATCATCGTAATATCCCGTTGCAGATTTCACTAATTTAGAATTTGTAGTAATGGTCTTTGCCATACCATCCAATCCAGAATAGAATCCTGTAGCTTTGCCAAAGTCAAATTTACTGCCATTCCAGGTCTTTCCAAGATTTGTGACCATGCTGTTCAATTGTTTATTGAGATTTTTCAAGACCGATTTGTCCGAAATATTAAAAGAGTCCGCTAACTGTTTTGTTAAAGCGGACGTGTCGATTTTGGTATCTTTGATACCCTTTTCAATATTTTTAGAAATGTTTTTTATATTTTGGTTATTTATATCAATGTCAAGCTTAATCTGTCTCTTTTCCTTGAGCAGAGCATTTAATTTTTGTTCTGCTTTCGAGGTATCAAGATCAGTTTCGACTTGAATTCTGAAGTCTTCTGCCATCTAATTACTCCTTTTCTGATGTAACTTTATCCATAGCATTTAATACGGTGCTTGCAAGACTACAAACTCCTAATACTCCTGCAAGAGTTTTCCCGGCTTCGTAAGATGCTTTCTTATCGTCCTGAGTCTTCTTATTAATCTCTTTTTCCAGGTCATCCAGTAATTCCATCACTTTATCGTGTAATCTCTTATTGTCTTTTTCTACCACTGCATACGCACCAAAGATATCTTTTAACATGGCACTTGTTAATGATGGTGCAATGACATCAGTAATCTCCTCTTTTGCATCATCTTCTAATCCATCCCAAGAATCTAGTACCGTTTTAAGAAAATCCACATCAGATAATCCATATGGAACATTATAAATTTCAAAGGCATCTCTACCGATAATCTGATTATGTTCATCCTCTGTATGCGGAATACACTTTCTGACCTCTTTAACGTTATTGGAATTGATAGTAATATGCTGTCCACCGACATATACCGTCAGTTCATGCCAGTTTTCATCTGTTTCTTCCCAACACAGTACATTACGTTCAACAACTCCGATGATTCCTGTATCATCATTTAATACAAGGAAAATTTCTGTTCCTTTTTCTAAATGTGCAATTAATTTTTCTTTATTTTGTTCGTTCATATAATAAATCCTCCTGTTATTCAAACCTTTTGCCAAAGGCTACATTAATATTTTTTTCTACATCTTTTTTCGTCTTCGCCCAGAATCCACCATTTCCACGAAGTCCACCTAATTCGGCATAGTTATATATCGTCATGGTATCTCTGCCGGACGGATTATATCTAAATCCAGTATCTAAGCTGATTTGAAGATTATAGTTATCTCCACCGCCAGATAGTCTTACTTCTGGTGACTCTGCCAACTGACCTGTTCGTTGATATTGTCCACCACCGCCAAATGCATAGAATGAATCTACGTTCTGATGGACATTTAGAAGTGATTGATCTGCAACTTCTGTCATTGCATCTCTTATTTCTTTCTGAATGGCTGTTTTTAGTGCATCCATTGAAGTGAATGTCTTGCTCATTGCGTTATTCCTTTTTAATTTGTGATTTGTTGGCTGAAATGCCGTTTGAATTGATATTATGAATTTGTAAGATATTCTTCTAATCTCTTAAATAAATGTGGATAGAGATCAATCTTACCTGTTTTGAATCTTGATAAAAGACTACTATCAATCTGTACTTGTTTACTGATATAACACTGTTTTTCTCTTTCTAAACGCTTATTATACATTGCTCTAAGTTCATTCTGCTCCATATTTATATCTGTCACCTCCTCCAATTTATATTGTTATCACTAATTTTCTTGATAAAAAATCTCATTTTAAATAATTTTTGACATAATAAAAGAGCAGTGTGATTACTGCTCTGATTCTTGGATTTGTTCTTCTGTGTTTTCTTCTTGAGATTGTTGAGAAGAAAATAAATATTCTTCAAAATATTGTAGGGATGAGTACAATAATATATCTTCTTTATGCGGAATTTCTTCTCCATTTTTCGCACGCTTATAGAGAGCGACATACTCTTCAAATCCCTTTTTTATTTTATAATCCTTCCCTTTTAATCGCTTAAATTCATTATCTCTAAGAAATACTTTTTTAGTGTTATCAACATAACTTGTATCTGTAATAATAACTGCCTTGGAATAATCCACACCACATTTATTTTTCTTATCTGTAAAAAACGCATGTGGATGTGCTATATTAGAACGCAGTGGTAAATAAAAATCATAACCATACGCATTAATTTTTACATGTGCATATGGTCTAGTAGGCTTTAATTCTAATTGCGGATATATTTCATTCGTATATTCAGTATAATATTTTTTTGACAAGAATTTTAAATCCATATTTCCTCCTTAGTACAAAAAACCTCTGGCATATTTCAGCCAGAGGAAGATATCTTCTCAGTGGAACTTTTCTTTTATTTTACTTGGTCGCGCCCTACGACCAAATATTCTCAATAAGCTTTCTTTAATTTACTTCTCGTGGCTTTACGAGAAATCTTCTATTGAAGATAAATGAGATATCTTTTTGTATTTATATTATACCCGTTCCATGGGGAAAATGCTACACAAATAATACACAAAAATATAATAGTTTTATTGTGATTTTTGCCATGGAGAAATTACATTTGAATAAAATTTTACCCCCTACGGATAAAATTTCATTCAAAAAAATCTTGATAAGAAAAAGGATGTCCGACATATCCCTAATCCTACAGACATCCTTTTCTGATATAATTCTTATAAACGAATTCGATAGTATATAAACCCAAGCCAGAACGACTATTGGCTACCGCCCTGACTTGCACTTATACAGTTAGCACCACTACTCGACCTACGATTCTTTCATGTTGCCCTGAGAGCGAAGCCAACTGAACTCTTCTCTCTCATTACGGGAATTTCAAAACTCCCTGTTTTAGCTGTTTTTCAGCATTTTATATAAATTTTTGCGCCTATTTTTAGCTATTTTCAACAAAACAATTCAAAAATTTTTCTCTATAGTTGAAATATAAGAAATTTAATAATGTACCCATAACATCTGAATTGCTATCCATAAGAGCATGATTGACCAATTGTATTATTGTTATCTGGTCAAGATTTTTGCTGGCTTTTCTTAAAAACAGCTCCATCTGACGTCTTTTCAATTTATACAATTCATCATCTTCTAATCTTCCTTTTCTTTTAGAAGATGCCAATATTTTAACTGTATCATTATATTTCTTGGATTCTTCAATCAGTTTGTTGAATTTATATTTGTTAGCTTTTCCTTTGATTTTTTTATTAAACAGCTCTCGAATCAAAACATGTGATACTCTTTCAGAATATCCAGTCTGTTGTTCTATCATCTCTGCCATTATGTCCATCGGACAGTTCATTCTTTTCACATTTTCAAAGTCTTTATTATTTCTTCTTTTCTTCGTATCAGCAAAAAATTGCGGAACAAATTTTTTATTCATGCAAGGCAAATTTCGAATTCTTTTTATTTCACGTCCCACATTCAAATTGAATTCTTTCTTTGCCAGATCTATAGATATTTGTCCAATTACAGATAATATGATAAAGACTTCTTCCAACTCCCTGCTTTTCATTCCATCATCATAATAGTAACTCAAAGCTAATTGCGCGGCATCTGTAGATGTTCCTATAGAAGCTTGTGCATCTGCGATCTTACTGTCCATCTCAGCATAATCTTCTAATCGGAAATGATACTCGCTACTTTTCAATTCCTCTACTTTATTAATAATGGTCGGATATTTTACATATGCATCTTTGGCAAGGCTGGCTAGTTCCGGCTGATCCGTCACCAAAACGAAATCTGAATCTTCATCAAATCCTGATCCTCTCGCCTGCGCATCTGTTCCTATCAGATTTATAATGATTACATTCTGCCCTAACTTTGGAAAATACTTTGCAATCAAATCAGCTCGGATATTATGAAAATGTAAAATATTATTCGGACTGTTATGTGGATTTCTAAATGCTGCAAGATCTGCATTGTCTTCAAATCTTTCTGTGTAACACTGTATAGCATCATCTTCAATTCTAAATATATTTTCATCCAAAGGATTTTCTCCTACCGCTTTCATCAACAATGCTATTGGATTTCCACATATTGTGAGATTATCACCTTGTTGTGGCAATCTTCCTTCTGCAAAGTTATCAACCAAACGATTAATATCTTTTGATTTCTTGGTTCTGAAAAGTTCTGTTTTTCGGAAGTCCGGATTCCGCTCTACCAATGCGCACAGAACTTCGTTAATATTAAAATCATCTTTCTTCCAATCTAAATATTTCAGATATGTTATATCATCAGGCTTTTTCAATTCTTCAATAATTCTGACTGCCTGTTCGGTAATTGGTTTTAGTATTTTTTCTTCAGTAGTTGGTAATGAATTATTCATTTGATATGCCGTTAACTGCAAATCACCCCATTTACTCTTATGCGCTGTTTTGACCACTGAGAAACAGTCATCGTGCTCTTTCATATACTGTCTATATATTTTGTATGCTTTCTTATTATCTCCGCCCATCATATCAATGAACTTCAACCATTTAAGAGACTTGTCCGTTATCACTACTTTAATATCGGATAACTTCTTCTTGTTTCCGAACATATCTTTTACCATATAAGATTCAAAATCGAAATTATTTTTCACACAGAAATCTTTAAAATATTCCTGTACATTTCCACGGAACAGGCAACTCTTAAAGAAATGTGACCGACAATATACAAATCCATCTGCATACTCTGGGAAAATAGATTCATCTATCAATCCCATGCCATCCCATAAAATATTTTCAATCTGTTCTTCTTTTCTATCTACTGTACATTCCTGAAAGATTTTTTCTTTTTTAATATGTTTGCCCGGAAACTTACCATTAATTCGTATACCATTTTTCCGCACTTCTTCTTTGGTACGATTCTGAATCAGCCTGTATCCTTTTGCATTTGCAACATCATCAAATAATGTACAGTCGTGTTTGTTCAGTATTCGTTCCAGTCTTGGATTGTCAAAATCTAATACAAATTCATCGTCATAATATGATACAGGATGTGTTCTAACTACTTCCGCTACCTTCGGAGCAGATAATACTTTTTCATCTTCAATGACCAATATTTGTTTCCACGGGATATGAAGATATCCAATTGCTGTTGCCGTACTTAAACCGAGATATGCTGACAGTTCCACAAGTTTAAATACAGCTTCTGGATCAGCTTTAGCTTTTTCTTCCATAAGATCATATAATCCCATTGTCAAAAAGTTGATTGCTTTATGAAATAAACTCTCTCTGATAAATATGCATTCACCTTTCTTGGCTTTTCCTGGCGAACGATAAAGCATTTTGTAATGAATAGACTCTGCATCTTCCTGTTTTTTCTTTTTGCCAGTTTTCTTCTCTGATAAAAATGTCACTCCATTTTCATAATAATGCTTTCTAAGATTATGTGTGGAAACAGAAAATTCTTCTTCTCCAATCATATACTTTGCCGGATATCTAAATTTCAAAACAATAAAATCTTTGCAAAAATCACTGCCACTTCTAACGATACTCTTCTGCATAAATCTAAGAAACAGGCTGTCATTTAATACAGCTTCTTTTGTGTAGATTTTTTCAAAATCAATCCATTCTTTCCCCATCTTGCATTGAATAGGTAATTCCTGTTCTTGAGCAATCTCATTAATATAAAGAAGGCTTGCATCTACCGATTCAACATATATCGGATTTAATTTTTTCGTATAATTTATTTTTATAACAATCACTCTCCATTCATTTGTTCTCTACATATATATAATTCTCCATCTGTATCGCAAAACATCTCACAAAAACAATACTTCATCCATCACTATCCAATGTGTATATCCGTGGGTTTATTTGCATGAATTCGTACCTTATTTCGTTCTTCTCCCAACCACTCTAAAAGAACTCGGCTAAGATATCACGATTGAAATATGACCTCTCAGAACGTCTAAAACCCATTGCTATAGACGAATTTTGTGAGATATGAAAGACGAATTTCATTCGGATATTTTTGACTATTTGGTATACGTATGGCGCAAAATTGCGCTGTACTGAACTTTATAATTTCTCTGTTTTGAGATACCGCTCAATTATCCGGCTCTCCTACTTAATTCTTTCAAATCAATCTCTTCACTCTGTCCATCCATATCAATCAAGGTAACTTTTAATCCCGGATAATCCATCACATCAAATACTTCATCTTCCGGAACAGTGGCAGCAGACAATATTGTTTCTTCTGCTACCAGTTCCATTGTGAAAAATGAAATGTGAATGACACGATACATTTTATCTAAAAGATTGATGTATTTTATTTTTGATGTTGACAATCTGTGTTCATCTCCTCTTTTTTATAATCATCTGTTAACTGTTTTAAGTAATCAAAAAGTTCTTCAACTGTATTACATTGAAATTCTGTGTGATAATTACTCCTTGCAGTACATATTTCATATTTATAACCGTTATAAGGACAGTCAAATGATAGTACAAATTCAAAATCTTTATCAACAATTCTTCTGAATGGTGTAAACCTAGCTTGATCGAACAATGGATAATCAATCGAACAGATGTTATAAAATACAAGGAAAAAATTATCAAGAATATAATCATTTTTAATTTGGTAGTGTAAATTATTCTGTGTAAACCTCTCAGATTGATGATAAAATCGTAGGTTTATAGAATACTAAAATATAATGTGATGGGCTGAATGGCATCTCTTGCTGTTCAGCCCGTTGTCTATTTAGTAGCATGGATTCTATTGTATGTCAAGGGCACCCGATAAAATCGGGTGTTTATTTACCCTTGATATGTGATTGGATCTATGCTTAGTCGATATCCATCGGCTGGATCCGATCCCCAAAATAGATGCATAACTGATCCAGTGTCAGACCCCAGTCCCAAGCCTTTCCGGTCCATTTTTTTGTGACATCCATCATTGCCAGATAGAGCATCTTGAAAAGGGCATCATCTGTCGGAAAAATAGTCTTGGATTTTGTAACCTTGCGTAGCTGGCGGTTAAAATTTTCGATGGAATTTGTAGTATATATTAATTTACGTATCTCAGATGGATATTTAAAATATGTGGATAATTGTGTCCAGTTATTTCTCCAGGATCCAATGGAAGCAGGGTACTTTTTACCCCATTTTTCTTCCAGATCATCCAGGGCTGTGAGTGCAAGATCCTCTGTATCTGCTTTGTAAACCAGCTTTAAATCTGCCATAAATGGTCTTAGATCTTTGTAAGAAATAAACTTTGTTGAATAACGGATCTGATGTACAATACACCTCTGGATCTCTGCCTGCGGGAATACTGCATGAATCGCATCCCCGAATCCGGTCAATCCATCCACAGATACGA
>OLNE01000087.1_pt1 | contig 100001 bp, 96 predicted proteins | sample 1672431 | NCBI WGS metagenome assembly OLNE01 (sample SAMEA3136685, study PRJEB25190) | human gut metagenome | reverse complement strand
AAACAATTTGTCTAAATACTTTATAAGAAACCTGATATAATGGATTGTCTTCTACGTAATTACAATAACTATCATAGAAATCAGCAATCGTATAAGCTTTTCTATTGTATTTAGTTTCTTGCATTCAGGTCGTTGTTAACGTCGTTTGTACTATTATTTGTGGTGTCACTAGGGACTCGTAACATGATATTCAATTCTCTTTCAAATATCATCTGTTTAATTATAGGTATCATATTTGCTGGTACTGGATATGGAGTATCATCTCTATCAAAACATTCGCCAGCTTGGGTAGGATCTTCTAATATACCTTCTATCTTAACATATTCTAAATGTTCAGGACCAAGTATATACAGATGATTACCTTTTATATAAGCGATGTAATCACTACAAGTATATTTTCTACTTACTTGATATTTAGCTTTTGTTTCTGTACCTAATTGAATTAAATCACCATTCATATCTTTTACAGCAACCAAACCCAAACCAAAATGTAAGTCAATAAAATTAGGTATCTCTTCATCTGATTTGTAGTTATAACCACCAGTACAATTACTTACTTTGGATATGTGTAAAGGTCCAATAGTTTGTATATACTCTGGATTTATATCTCTACCCTTATCTAGATCCTGTTTAATTAAATATGCTCTATATTGATGTATCCATTGCTCTATCTGTATACGGGATAGCTTTTCACTTTCGCTAACATCGCTATCCCTAACAGTAAGTATGATATCATCAATTATTGTATTTAACGAATTAAATGTCATAATTAATTATTTTAAATAGTTTCTACATACAATCCAACAAGGGCTGATAAATCATGTGTAAGAGGTTGTTCACTATTTCTTGTACATTTGTATTTTATACCATTTTGGATATAATATTTATCTTTGAATATTTCCATAGGTGGAATATAAATAATAGGATCATCTATAGTACCTTTGTGTTCTTCATCTACTGCTTTCCACAAACTTGCAGTAGCCATAGAAGGTTTCCAATTATCTTGAGTAGTATGTTCTTTTATACATTCCCAAAGAACATTATCAGATAAATATCTTTCTCCTGCTTTAACCATGATACCTGCAACCCATTCTGGATAATGATCTTTAACTTGTAATGCTTCACCCGGAGTAAGATCATATGTATTGATTTCTTTAGTAATCTCTTCATTAAGAACATTCAAAGCTAAGATACGACTAAAGTCTCTATTAATTACAGGTTCTTCTTCTGTACTAGTCCACTCTTCACTATTTAACAATTCAATAAAAGTTGGATCACTAAATGAATATCTTGGAAATGATTCATCTTCAAAAGGTACTAACGTTTCTTCATGTAAAATAACTTTACTCTGATCTATACTTGTTCTCATTTCGGGCAGTATTTCAATACCATGTGATTTTGCCCATAATAAATCTACAATCGCGTATTTCATCTATTTTTATTTCTTTTTATTATACAAATTAACAAATTCATTTACATCAAGATAGTCAATCCCGAAATTTTCTGCGGTTCTTTTATCACTATCAGAAAACTGTCCTTCAAGTCCACTTGCGTCACCTATCATAAGTGTAATAGATTTTATGTAATCAAAATCATCGCCAACATAGTTTTCACAAAGATGATTAAGCATTCCTACGTTTGGTTTTCTATACAAATCATTTTTATCATTCGTGGTGCAATATTCCGAATAGCATTTTACTCCGCAATATTCTTTTACGCATTGTGATACATATTCTATTTTAGATTGAAATCTTTGATGATCCACAAAACCAGCTTCAATTCCCCCTTGATTACTTACAATTAAAACATACTCAGGAGAAAACTGCTTAATTGCATCCAAAACATCAAATTTGATTTTCATATCCCAAATTCCTTTAGGAAATGTTTTGCCACTTAATGTCTCAATTAACGTATCATCCAGATCACAGAATAAAACTTTGTACTTCTTCATATTATTTTGCTTTTAAAGTTTGTAAATAGTTGTAGGCTTTGATACAGTCGTCTTTGGATAAAGTACTACTATAAATTCCAGCTAATTTAGTTGCCGACTCAGCAAATTGATTACTTCCATCAAAGCCTAAATTTACCATTGTATAATTTGATGATATATTGCCAGGCACAATATTGTATTCATTCCAATTTTCATCATATACTTTACCCTCTGAAGTTACAGCTCTCACTACATTTGATGGTATCAAGGTTTTATTTCCCTTTAATACGACATACACACCACTACCTTGAAGATTTTGGATTCTAACCTTTGATGATAAGTCAAAACCACAATAAGATATCTTTTTAACGGGGAATTTAAAATCTAATATAACAGTAAAATTTTCGCCAAATTTAAACTGTTTACTAACCGCTTTATCGTCCACCCCATCAGTAACCAGGTAGCCTTCGTATTCGGGGATTTGCTCGATGGTGACAACATGATCAGGATCAAAATCTTCTGCAAATTCTACAATCAATTGTCTAATTTGAGATGCGGGTTTATTTAACATGTGTATCCCATCTGTTGTTATATCTATGTATCCTGTTGTACCAATCCACCCCCATTTAAATTTTACACCATCCTTTAATCCTGTTACTTTGACTTTTATATCATAGCTTAAATCATTTTGTTTTGGTGCAATTATTAAATTGTGATCCCCTAATGCAAACTTTGAAAAAGACAAACTATATTTAGACGAATGCTGAACTGATGGATATAATTCAAATGGAGTTTTATACAACCCATACCCACTCCCTTCTGCAAACCCAAAATTCGACAGCACAAGATTATTACCATTGCCCGTAATGTTGGCAATAGTAGCACGATCTTTGTCCTCGTTGGTTTTGCCTACCACTGTCCATGCTTGGTTGGGGAAGAGCCAGGGATATTGCTTCTTATACCAATCAAGAACCTTTTCATCGTCTTCATCGGTAGAGAAATATCCATTACAGATTGTTTGACCAGCAATAGCTGCTTTAGCAAAAGATGCATAAGTTGCATTCTTCCATAAATAATATAGCCCAGCGTTTTCCACCCAGTCCCCACACGTACCTGTTACAACTTTATTAGTTAATAAGTTCTTAATACATATATTATTACCATTTCGTTTACAAGCAAACAAATTAAGCCCATTAACAAAATCAGCATTTATATAATAGTTATTACCCGCTATAAAAGATACATAAACCAAAGACGAATATTGCATGGAAAAAGTTTTTTTGCTATCAGCTCCACACAAAATCATATTCCTTTTCGGATTATTCTGAAACGGAATAAACGCCGTGTACACCGTATAGGTATCCTCGAAGTTAAGTTCCTTCTCTGTAACCGCAAAGTCGTCTACTCCGTCACCGAGGATAAAGCCTGGGTAGAGGGGTAGTTGTTCGATGGTAAGTTTAGATCTATACCATCTTTCAGGATATTTTTCTATAGATAAATAGAGAGCTTCTGCCAAAAAGTTAGACGGAATTATTTCATACACACCATCTTCTGACATGTAAAAACGATTGCCCAATCGATCATCCAAAAAAGCATCGCAACCTTCTGGTATGCCTGTTACTTTTAAAAAGCAAGATTGACGTAATTTTATATTATGGTACAATAAACCCAATGAGACATTTTCTTTAAATGTTGCTGTTATTTTAATGCTGTTTCTTTCAAAATAAGCCGCCGTTGTATTTGTGCCCCACTCATCTATGTCTACAACATACCCGCCAACCCCGGACATCCCCTTCCAAGCGAAATTCTTCATCTGTAAATCATGTCCATTGCCTGTAAGGTCTTTCCATACAGGGTTCTCTGCCATCTGTTCATTAGTAAGACCTAATGCTGAGTATCTTGCAATCATACCAGGAATAGATGGGAAATCATCATCGCCTTCTGAAGTAGGGGTATAAAGACCATATTTACGTTGAGCTTGTTCTTCCATTAATTTCCTGTATTGCTCATACCAAGACTTATAATCTAATACAGGACCTGCTACACTTATAAGCTTATCTGTATCTTCTACATGTGTTTCATAATGTTTCTTCATACTTATAAGTTATTTATTGTTATTGTTATTTGTTCTTTATTATCCATCGCCTTCTGAAGTAGGGGTATAAGCTTGTTATAAGCTACAGTAGAATTAGATATCCAATCTTCTTTCATCCCATCCCAAGTACCTACCAGTATACATCCACTGGAATCTTTGGCGCTAGAATTGCCCGTATGGATACGTATACCTAAGAAGTGAGGTACATTGAGTATCTCAGGCATAATACGCTTAAAACGGTTAGAATAGCTTAATTTCACCTCATACGTACCAGCAGGTACAGCAGTATCCCCATACACCTTTTCCTTGCATTTACATGCAATTCCTTTAGGTGTATTAGGACATACTTCAGGTAATGGTCTTACTGGATCTTCAAGTGTATCGCATAGATAAGCACCATCTACATATAACTCCCCAATAGTATATTCATTAGTACGAAATATTCTATCTAATCTGAGTTCCATTATGCAGCAGGTGTTTCTAATGCAGCAACTCTCTCTTCTAAACCGTTTACTTTAAGAGTTAATGCAGTGATTAATTCTCTTACTTCAGAATCACTATAATTAGTCAAACTAGCAAGTTTATTCTTTTCCTCAGTAGTATAATCATTAGTGGATAAACCTTTACCAGATACTTTATCTACTTTATTCTTAACGTCTGTTTGAAGTTGTTTTACATCTTCTTTCAACTCAGTAATATCGCCAGTGGCTTTACTGTTTACGTAAACCCAATCTTTACCATCAAAGTATTTTAGATCACCACCATTCGGGTTAGATGCTAAATCAGCCCAATACTTAACAGATGCAGGATTTGGTTTAATTGTACTTCCTAATATATCATATTTGTTGTTATACATATTCATATTTATTTAAAATAAAAAAGGTTGACTAAATAGCCAACCTTTGTGTTTTAGATTTCAATTTGTTTCTCCTCAGATGAGGGGGTTTCTATTTTAACCTCTGGACGAACAGTAGTTACGTTTTGTAAAAGTTGCTTAAGCTCTTTCACTTCAGCTTTTAATTCATCAAGTTCTTTGAAATCTTTTGTCACATTGGTTGTTATGTCCGGAGTTGTATTAAGTAATTTTAAGATGTCTTCACATCTCCTCATCTCTTCATCGTATTTTAATACGCTTTCCTTTTTAACTTTACAGTCATTATAGGATTGCTTAACCATATCTACAATTTGAGTTTTATCTGTAGCTATAGTAAGTCCGATGGTAGAATCGGTCATCATTGTTTTATCTTCAGATACTGACAGTTTCTTCTGCTCACCGTCACAAGAGATAACTAAATCTACAAGCTTACGCCTATTCTGCATAGGCATTGGGAATTGACCTGGTGGCAATGGTTCATCGTAGGGTTTTGATACACTTACTACTTTACCTAAACTGTATGTAGTACTCTTTTTAAAAGTACCTGTAATCTCGAGTACGTGTATATTAGTACCCGGCGTTAACTGTGAGAATGTCATATCTTTAAGTTTAAAAAAGATATGGGCAGGTATTACTCGCTGCCCATATACTTTAAGTTAATATATATTAGGCAGCTGGAGCTGCAGCCACAGTGTAATGATTCATAACCTGAATAACATTATCGCATTTATTGTAATAAACCCAATATCTGTTACCAGCAGAGATTTCAGAACCAACTAATGGTGTGCTATCTCCTTTTACTACAGGTATATTGTTGTTATTTGAAGCGGTGCTTACTGAACCAGTAGTAGATACAAACACAGGAAGTGTTGCACTAGCAGTGGCAGGAGTATGTCTAACCTCTAATACAAACACACCTTCTCTAGGAAGTCTACACCACACTTTAGGACAGATACCCAGAACTGTAGATTCTGTTGAATCGCTTACGCTTATTGTATTGATTTTCGGTATTACTTGGTCTAAAATACGAACGGTATTGTTACGTCCAAAGTAAGGATTAAACATGAAAGGAAACATAATAACCTCCTTTCTTATTAAGCGCAACAGCTATCACCGTAGCCATATCCATAACCATAACCTGTAAATCCACCATTACATCCGTACGGATTACATGTCAGGTATGCAGGAACTGGACAAGGTTTAATCTGATTTACAATATTCTGAGTCTGCTGTTGAGTAATGGCAGAAGTCTGCAATGCATTCTTTTCATCACGCAGAGCATCAATCTTATTCTGCATTTCTCTCATTTCTAACTGACAGAATTTATCATTGATAATCTGAGTCTGTGCGTCAATCTTAGAACCTAAGATATTGAATCTTGTAGCGTTTTCACTAGACAGGTTGTTAAATCCTGAAGTAATAGCATTCTGCAATGTATTAGTCTGTTGACAGATAGATAATCTATTATCAGCATTCATTTGAGTTAAATTCAGATTAACTGAATCAATAGAACGCTGAGTTGTGCAGCAGCAGTCACTAATAGCTTTGATTACATTGCAATCACCAGCATTAACAGCATTGATTACTCTTTCTGCAGAGAAACCTACTTCACCACCAACTTTACCAATTGCATTCTGAATAGAACACAATGCTGTGTCAATTGATTTAACGTCACAGTTCAAGTTAGTAGACAAGGTATTGATTGCATCCTTGTTACCGTTGATAGCCTGCATTAACAAATCAGTGTTGTTGTTCTGGTTACCCATAGCAGCTAAACGAGCGAAGTCAGAGTTGGTTTCAGCCTGGTTACCACGACCGAAGCAGTTGCCACCCCATCCGCCCCACATCCAGAAGAGCACGATGATGAAAATCCACCACCAACCGCCATTGCCACCGAACATACCATTACCGTTGTTCATCATAGCCATCAAAGCAGCAGGATCAAAACCTTTATTAGCATTTTGCATCAAAGCAGCGATACCGGGGTCAATACCACCACGGTCTACAATTATTCTTTCGTTTTCTAACATAATGATTTATTTTTTAATTGATTTATTTATTTTGATAATTAGAAATATCTAACAGATGTGTTGCGAGAATCTCTGTCTCTTTTCATATCTTCTTCACGTCTATCTCTATCCATTCTATTTCTTTCAGGATAAGCATAACGATCAGAATATTCATATTCATCCTCTATTTCATATCTAGAGTAAGGATATGACATTCTACCAGAAGATCTTCTTTCTCTACCATATTTATAATCTGAATCATATTCACGATCATGAGACATATGTTCATATGCTTTATAATCATTATCTTCATCATCACACATTATATAAACATAGTAATGCCACATCTTGCCTTCTGAGATGTCTTTGTCACAAATCCAAGCTTTGGTAAGTTCTGCAAAATGTTTGGTACTAGCTCCACCAGTTATTGCTACAACAGCTTTATAAAAATCTGAGTAGATCATATTCATGGCTACATACCAGTCCCACTTATTGTGTTTCTCTGATTTTAAATTTATGCCCATTTGATTGGCAATGGACGTTGTCTCTTCAACTGTCCAATGAGGGCCTTTTGATCCATCCTCATTTTCCATGCCTTCTACTGCGTATTTAGCATGTTCCTCATCAAAGTGAGGGCCATTTATAGCTTCATATACATTAGCACAGAGTTCTGATTTAAGTATTCTGAAGCCCTTTTCCAACAGATTATCTTCATGTTTATCCATAGCTTTACCCAATTTAGTTAAAGCTTCTGTTGGGGAAGGATGGCGTTTAATTTGATCTAATATTCTACTTAAATGCATAGTTTCAATTTATTTATTGATTAATATTAAATTGAAATATTTTGCAAATTACTTTGTAATTTTGATAACTCGAGTATCTAATACTCTTATTAAATCATTAGAATTGATAATTTTGTAAGATTCGACTTTATCTTTTTTAAAGTCAAAATGTATTAACCGTTGAAACCAGTTTTTATATTTCTTTCTATATACTTTTTCTTCGGTTATAAATAAATCTTGATGATTATATATTTCTGGAATACAGGTTATAACTGAATCCATTCTATTTATTTTGATAGTAGTCAATGGATTTGACTGAAGTTCTACATTGAAGTTTCTATCTATAGGTATTGTTTTTACTATAGTATCTGTCAATACTGTGGACATACTCATTACTTCTTTTAACTTCTTATTCTTTATCTTAAGTTGATCTTGTGTTTTTGATAACTCTTGTATTAAACTATCTTTAGAATGTTTGAAATCTTCTATACTAAGTTTTAACACTCTATTTTCATTTTGTTTATTACTTAGGATTGATTGATAAGATTCAATATTGTTACGAGCATCTCCCAACTCTTCATCCAGTTTATTTACTTTGTTTCTTAAGACATAATTGGATATTCCTAAGTAAGTCATAATAGCTACTATCAATACTCTAAGATAATTCATATTACTTAATCTTTTTAACTAATTTCTTAATCTTTGGTAAATCTTCTTTGTCAATTGTGATATCTAAGTACTTCTCGCCTTTTCTTTTAATGAACTTGCTGAATATTTTCCAAGGTCCAGTAGGATCTAATGTTTGTAGATTCTCTACCATTGACCATAGTTCTACACCAGCAACAAGACCAGCAAAGCCCTCAACTAAGTGCGCATCGATGGATGTCAATATATATTCATCTACTAGATGACCACAGCTTATCATTAATGAACTAAAGCAAAGCTTTTTAACAGTTGACCAAAACTTTCTAGATTGAATCTTTTCACCATTACTTAATGACACTCTAATACCTAATATCATATCAATGATTATTAGTATTCCTACTGCGACTATTGGTATCCAAATAGGTAAAAAGAATGTGCTTATAGCACTAGATAAAGCAGTACTAATGCATGTAAAAAATTTAATAGGACCATCATTTACTAGTTCTTTAAAATAATTCACTGTTGATACACTTGAGGCTTTTATTATAATATCGTTTATATATCTAAACATGATTGAAGATTTGTGAGACTTTGAAAAAACAAAACGCTAGACAATCTAAAAGAATGCTAGCGTTCTGAAAATTATATGATACTTAGAGCTTGATATATAAAGTAAACGATTATATTAAATAAAGGTTCCTCTTATAAAGAGGACTATTACACACCTAATAGCGGTTATTGAACTACTGTTACATTAGACAAATCAAAGATTGGTAAGAAAGTTACCGTCTTTTCTTGAGAGTCTTTATAATAAATCATTTTCTGCAATATATCTTCTGGAGTATTTGCATTTATACGATACAGTAAATCTATATACCAAAACTCGTCAAAACTTGCTCTAGTAGATGTCCAAAATGGGTTATACTGTACATGATCAACTGCTATCAAAGCTTTATAAAAATCTCTTCCAAATCTCTGTAATATTGCTGCTTCTCCAAAACTAAGTACATGTGGAAATAGATCTTCATTATTTGGTGTTGTTAGTTTTAAATTTATAGCAATTTCCTGAAAACTCGGACTATTTGCAAATGCATATGTACAATTTTGGAATCCGTTTAAATCTTTTAATGCATCTGTATCAGAGGAAGCTATAGGCATATCTGTTCCAAAATCATATAAGCGTAAGGAATACTGATTTATATTTTTATAATCTAATAATAATTTCTTATCACCATAGATAATAGCAATTCCCAAATTATCTGGTTTATTGGCATTTTTCCATTGATCTACAGTAACAAAACTCCAATCGTTTAGCATTATATATACCCCATCTTCCTGTTCTTTAGACCATACTTTAGTATTACCTAAGTACATAGCTTTTACTTCGGTAGTACCTATATATGCATTTTTAATATCTTTATTAGTCATAGTTAACCGATTATTATATAAAGTGTAGTATTTTTCTTCTCAGTAAGTCCATCGTAAGCGGATTGAGATAATGCTGCTATTTCAGATACTCCGTTACCACTTATAGTATTTATCTCCTTATATTGACCATTATCAGAGAGGTATTTTGTACCGGAGCCAGTATTTTGTAAACTTTGTTGATTAGATACAGAAGTATAAGTCTTGTTACTCTTGTTAATAATTACGGTTGTTACCGTTAACCCTATAGAGTGATCACCGGAGTCTACTGTTAAAATATTTGTTATAATACTATATGTTTCAGTAGAATTACTAATTGTTATCGGGCTAAATCCATCAGGATCCGTTTCAATTCTTGCTGTTGTTATTCCTTTATTTACTGCATCAACTATCTTTTGATAGTTTTCATCTGATAATGTACCACTTTCACTTGGAAATAAAGTTGTTAAGTCAAGATACTGATTGCTAGCTATAATCTCTGACCATTGTTTATTTTTCCTACCATATGTCTTACCATCTGAAGGTGCCTCTGTAATTACTTCTGTTTTTAAAGCATACTCGTTGCCTTGTTTACCATCAAGTAAATCAGCATCTAAACCACTACCAACCCCATCTACTGTCTTTACTTTAGATAACACATCTGTAGCAGTATATGCAGAGGAATCTAATTTTGTATTAACCTGAGTAGTAGTAGCATAACCTTTTGCAGTTAATTCAGTTTCAGTTACATATTCTTCAGGTACTGAAGTAAGATAATTGCCTTTTTGTTGATACGTACTAGCTGCATCAGTCTTAGTCAAATACCCATTAAGGTCTACTGTTTCACTTAACTTATCCCAATCTGGAGTAGTTGAAGTAGCTACATAATTAGCTCCTGTATCCTCAAGATTATATACATCGCCTATTGTTACATTATCTTTAGGTAAAGCTTCATAATTAGCTACAGAACCTTTTACCCTATATACTGAACCTATAGCAGTATTGATCTTTTGATCTATTTCTTCTGATGTGGGTAATCCAGTAAGTTTATTAAACCCTTCAGCAGTAATTAAACCTGCAGCAGAGGTTGTAGCTGCTGGTATCTCTATTACTTTAGATTGAGTATTACCATTAGAACCTGTTTGTTCATTCTTAAAGGAATATGTAATACGACCAGAGTCAGTTGTGGGAATCATATTATCGGCTATATTTACAACATAACCGCTAAGTCTTGCTAATTTACTTTTTTCAGCTGAAGTAAAATCAGTAGAACTTAATCCTTTTCCTTCTTCCTTATCTACTTTGGTATCTAACTTACTATCTACATAAGTTTTATCAGCTTTACCAGAGATTTGTTCAGTAACATCTACTGCTGCCACAGTATCATCTACATACTTCTTAGTGGCAGGATGATAATCCGCAGTAGGTGTATATGTACTAGTATTGCTTTTAGATATATATCTACTGTCGTGATTGTGACTAGTAATGTCCCCAGTAAGTACAGCTTCTACATTCTGCTTAGTTACAGAAGCATCACTACCTGGGTCTCCTTTCTCTCCTTTTTCACCAGGATCACCTTTTGGACCTTGTATTCCAGGTGCTCCATCAGCTCCCGGTTCACCTTTAGGACCAGGTTCTCCCTGTTCTCCCTTAGGTCCTGTCGGTCCTGCTGGTCCTTGAATACTACCTACATTACTCCATTTAGGATTAGATACAACATTACCATTTTCACCGACATATACATATAGATTACCAGAAATTAACCAAGCATCACCAGATACACCTTCTTGTGGTAATTGTGATTCAGAATCTAATTCTCCTTTAATATTTAATCCTGAACCAGTATCCCCCTTAGGTCCTTGTGGACCAGGTTCTCCTTGTGGCCCTTGAATTCCCTGTATACCTTGCTCTCCTTGCTCGCCTTTAGGTCCAACAGGTCCTTGTATACCTTGCTCACCCTTTTCACCTTGTACACCTTGTAAACCTCTTTCTCCCTGTAAACCCTGAGGTCCTCTTTCACCAGTAGCACCTTTTTCTCCAGTATCACCTTTATCTCCTTTAGGTCCAGTTTCACCTTTCTCACCTTTTAAAGAGATTAACCATTCGTCTTCTGTACCTTCAAAGCCATGTTGTACTGCTACTTGATATGCTGATAAACCTTGAATACCTTGTGCACCAGATAAGTCTGATATGAATTTCCATTCAGTGTCACCTTTTAAATACAATCTAGAATCCTCTTCATTTTCAACATCACCAGTATCGATCATTACAAACTGTCCTTTCTTTACTTCAGGATTATTGTAATCATCTTGCATAGCTTGGATTGAAGGGTATGTCTTTACAATAGTAAATGCGTCACCAACGGCATTGATACCACTATCCTGATAAGTATCATTTACATAGTCATATATATACCAATTACCATCTACAATCTTTGGTGGATTCTGAAGTACTTCTTTTGAGTCTTTTACAGCTTGTTTAGCATCTTTAACTGCATTAGGTACTTCTGCAAGCATTCTACTAAAATCTTCTTCAGTACCTGTATACCCATGCTCTATAGCATAATCATAAGCACTTCTACCAAACGCTGTATAACCACTATCAACATACTCATTATATGCAGAATCAAATATCCACCAATTACCATTCTCTCCAATAATTGGACTTTTACCAGAAGCAGGGATACCTGTATCACGATTATCTATCCACCAGTTACCATTAGAACCAATGAAAGGAGCAACAGCATCTTCACTAGTAGCATCTGTTAGTTTAACCCAAGACTTAATATCAGGATTATATACTTTAATTACTTTTCCTTTTGAATTTGCTCCCAAGTCTATCCAGTACCCAACTTCATTAGAATTGGGTACCATATAGCTTGCAAAGAATTCATAATATACATTATTCTTTATCATGTTATTCTGTAATATATGGGTTAGCTTCTTCTATTTCTAACACAGCTTGTTTCCATTCATTATAAGCTTTAGCTGCTGCCTCATTTTCTCCAAATTCTTTATATTTTATGTATGCCATATATAGTGGATCGCTTTTACTAATATAAGTGTTTTCTCGTATTTTGCGTATTCTTTCATTTTGAGAAGATTTCACTGGCGTTTTCATATAGTATACAGCCATTGGATCATCCACTACTTCATCCATGTATTTGATATAAAAATCTCTTTGATCGTCGTTTAAAAATAAATAACGATCATCTTCTGTAAGTTCTTCTAATGATTTTACTTCTTTATCACTTAAATAAGTTTTAAAAAAATCAGCATCTATTGAACCTACTCCGTTCTTTGTAATATAATATAGTTCCATATTCTAATACGAAAAAAATGCAACATTAAAATAAGTTAAATCATGAGCATTACCATCAGTATCAAACCAATGGATATCAAAATGATCAGAATATCTAGGACCAATTTGATATGAACCTCTAAAGCCACTAGCTATATTTGTATTTGGATTATCAATAGAACACAATACAACATAATCAATACTATGTGCACCTGATAATGTAAATCTAAATCTACCTGTAGCAACCCTAGAAGGAGACATTCTAAGTTCCTTAGTAGTAAATAAATATCCAAACGATGCGCTAGACCCAGTCCAGTTACATCTACCTGCACACTTCAATCCGGGTATTGAGAAATTACTAGAATCAATATTTTGAGCAATTAAAGAAGTACAAGTAACATTTCCAGTAAATGTGCCATTTGTTGCTACCATACTACCATTATCAAGTACTCTAAAAGGAGCAGAAGTTCTATTACCATGATTTGTACCTGCCCAGATTCTTACAGAGTCTGAAGAAGTTCCTACCCCAGTTAATCCTGCTCTAGAACTGCTAGAACCATCTCCTACTGTAATGATACCATCTGCCCATAATTTTAAAGGAGCTTTTGAGTTTGTGATTTTAGTACCACCAGAAGAAATAGCACCTTTATTTGAACCAGTACCTGCTGCTAAAAATGGAATCATACCATCTGTAGAAGGATAGAAACATACTACATCATTTGTTGATCTAAAATAACTACTAGAAGCGGGACTAAAGCGCCAACCACCAATTGTAGCCTCTTCAGCAAATAACAAACCAGTAGCAACGTTTTCAAATGAGTTTAATGCTTTCCATTCAGAGCTAGACCAAGAACCTGAAATTGTAGCCCTATTTGCCATATAAAATACTCCATTTCTTTTTACAACATCTACCAATTCCGCTGTTTTATAATACGTAGTATTAGTATTAAATTCTCCTCTGAAATTTAATGCAGGACCTGGATCTCCAGCAGGACCTCTATCTCCGGGAGATCCTTGTGGTCCAGCAGGACCTTGGGCACCATTCTGCCCATCTTGTCCATCTTTACCTGATATTTTTGTAGGTAATGTCCACTGTTCTCCAGACTTAAGTAAACCAGTTTCTCCATCAAATAAAGCAGTACTTTTCCATATAGCATAACCACTTGCCGAAGGAGCATCTGTATACCAATAGTTACCATTACTATAGGTACCACCAGAAGTAGGTCTAGATGTCATAGAAGGTCTACCTGGTTGATTTTCATTAGAACGACAGTATATAGATACTTCAAAATCACCAGGAGCTCCACCTTTAGCTTTTGTGATAGTAAAATCACACACATCTACTACTGGAGAAGATGAAGAAGCTGGTACATGAAATTCTACTTTAAATACTGTACTATCAAAACTATTACCTAATCTAGCTACGGTAAGTTTATTATTATTTGTATCAATAGATAATTGATTTTGAGCATTGTTATCTAAATTAGTATAAGTTATAGTATATTCACTATTTTCTAATTTTCTAGTACCTTGATATAAATAATAATTAGTAGAAGCTTTTGCTAATTCTGATGATTCTACTTCTCCTAACCAGTTAGCAGCTACTGTGTGAGCTTCATTAGTTAATACACCTCTATATGGGCTTTCTCCATCTTTTCCATCATACAATTTATTAATTGTTAACATATCCTGATATACAGCTCCTCCTAAAGCAGAAGTACATTCTACTTTAAAAGTTACTTCGTTAACAGAATTATTAAAGTATGAACCGTTTGGTGATACTACTAAAGTTTCTGCAATCTCATTTTCAAGAAGATTCCAGTTATCCGTACCTACGATTTTCCAATACCAAGAATAAGTAGGAGATTCAATTCCATACGAACTAGCATATAAAGTTATTTGTGATGGGCTAACTAAACCTTCTTTATCGTACTTAAACACTTGTTCTCCGGATATTAATACATAGCAAGCATCGATTCCATCAAACCCATTCTCACCATTTTGTACTTTATTAATCCATAAATCCTTAGTAAAGGACATAGAACCGATGTTAACTGTTAAACGTATTCTAGCAGAAGGTGATCCTAAAGTATTTAATGTCACTTTATCACCATCCACAGTAACAGTAGCTATACCTTCAATAGTTTCTGCTGTTATACTATCAATATATAATTGGCTCGTACCCTGATATGCATACACATAAGTATATACATCAGTAATAGTAATTTGTGGATTATTACCAGACGAATCATAAGGTACTGTCATATTACCATTACTCAGGTCTATATAGAAAGCATCTTCTCCAGTTGCACCATCTCCAAGTTTGGCTACCTGAGTTTCATCATAAAAACTTTCTTTACCGTTAACTACAGTACAACGTACTACAAAATTTCTAAGATCTCCAAACATATCAGGACGTACATCCAATGCTTGAGAGGTACCTATTGTTTCATTTGTGTTTCTATTTACCCAAGTAAATACAGGATTCTCTATATTATAAGTATTGCAATACAGTGTAATAACAGATGGTGTAGGAGTACCTTCAAAGTTAGGATTATCGTACATGAATAATCTTTCTCCAGTAATTTCTACCCATTTGGCTTTATCCGCACCAGCAGCACCTTGCTCACCCTTTTCTACTTGCAACAGCCATTCATCATTTTCTTTACTAGGGATACTAGTGGTTTGAGTAGCCATACATAACCACAGTGAACCATTATATGATACTCTATCATAATAATAATACGTAGTACCAGCTATAAATTGTCCTCTATCGATAGGTACTCTTATAATATCTCCATTACTAGATACTTGAGATAAAGTACCAACGAATCTACTATTTTTACCTATAACTGTACGATCTTTACCTACTAAATTAAAATCATCAATATTATCATATAAAGTAACACTGGGTCCTTCTATACCTCTAGCAGATATCATAATAGCCGATCTACGATCTTCATTACCAGGATATCTATTACCTAATTGAATAATTTTATCTTTGGGTTCAGGAACAGAACTACCAGGTTCACATACAGAATCAGATAAAACTACATAATCAGTACCGACTTCGGATACCATGCGCCAATATCTTTTAACATTTTTACCATCAAAGATTTGACATATAGCCTGATCGCCTTCAACAAAAGGATTTCTTACAGTACCATCTTGAGTATCAAATGTACACTTGTAATCATTATCTGGAGTAGTAGTAACATCTAGTATTTCAAGATCAGCAACTGAAACTAATATATCTCCACCAGTAGCTTTTATTTCATTTACTAGAAGTTCATTAACAGTCATTCTACCTCTAACAAACAAATCATCTACTTCAAACTTCCATCTGCCATTAATCGGATATAAAGAAGCACCTTCACCTAGAAAACCTTCTCTAAATGTTTGACCTCCTTGTATTCCTTTTAAAAACTTGATATAACCATTTGCTGTATCGTCAACCTTTTTAGATATATAGTTTAAATCAGATCTTCTAGCTGAATATAAATTACTATCTGTAGGCTGAGTGTTGTCAGTACTAGTGATCATATATTTTGTATCACCACCTATACTACCTTCTACAGATTTAATTTTACCTTCTAATTTTGATAAAGCTTGATTTAACGTATCTGTAGTAGTTAAATCACTAGTATCCCCATTATAATAGTACCCTGATAATGGAAATATGGTACTAGTAGGTTGTGTATGAAAACCAGGTGCTTCACCACTACCACCACCATTTGCAATTAAATCTGCTAATGCTGTAATGATGTTTTCATCTTCAATTAACCTATTTAATAGGTTTTGTAATTGTTCCTTTGTAGACTTATCATCAATAGTATCTATCCAACCCTGTACTGTATCATTAACTTCAGTTAAATCCTTATCATGTTTATCTTCAAGAGTAATGATCTTATTGTTTAATACATCATAATAACTATTAATATTACTACTTAGGTTATTAGTAACATTAGTATCTCCTTCTACTATTTTGTTGGATAGATCTGTATAATTATTGTCTACTTTAGTATCAAGATTAGCTACATCTTCTTCAATACCATCTACTCTTTCATTAGTTACAAATGTACCAGATAAACTAGTTTCAAAATCATCTTTATGGATTATCTTATTAGTTTTATCTTGTACAAGAGTTAGAATATCATTATCTTCAAAAGATGTGGTAACCTCAAATTGTGATATCTTTTTATTCATATTACTCTTGAATTATATGTTCTTCTACTTCTGTTAATATACAATCATCGTCGATATCTTTTTCTGGATAGAAATTAATTTGTTTTTTTAAACAATGCATACATTCTATAATTTTATCTACATCTTCCTGAGTAATGGGAAAATCTTCATCATCTACTTTAGTACTAGCCCAACTAGATAATTTATCTAAATGCAACAATAATACTAAATTAGTAATAGAAACTCTATCCAGTTTTGTATTGTACTTAGTAGACTGATTAACTAATTCCCCAACCTTATTTACATAATTCACAATATCCATCTTTACAATTTTTACAGTCATTAATAGTACAATTGCATGTTCTCATATCAAGCAAGTTAAGCATTTCTTTATAATATCTATCTGCATCTTCTGTAAAGTCTAATGCTATAGCATTTTCATATAAAGTTTTTTTGAATAAGAACATCATGATTTTATCTTTCATCTTGTTATCTAAGCAGTTATGACAGTACTTTGTAAGTAATTTTACTTCTGCATAATACAAGCTATCGTTTATGTCATTCATATCAATCGTATATAAAAAGAAAAGGGATTAGGGATAACTTCCCCAATCCCTTTCGTGGTTAAAAATTAATTAAATCCTTATTCAGATACTTCTGCACCAGAAATGAAAGATTTAATCATATTCACAAATAATTTATTTGTTTTGATCTGATCTTTTACAATGTACATTTCAACTGCCAGAGGAGTTGTTTTAATATATTGATTATCATCAGACAGATATTTATTATCCCATTCCATTGTAATAGTATCATATTCTGCACTCAAATCAGATCTAAATTCCGGAGCGATATAAGGATAGATACCATTAGCTCTATGAGTAATACCTCTGTAACCCATTGCTGCATCTTCACGATCTCTTACAATGTAAGCGTTACCCTTACCCGGAGTACCTTGAGTCTTAGCAATTGTCAGATTAGAAATCGGATACATTACGTTGCTCAATAAACCAGAAGGAATCGTTGTCCACATGAAAGCTTCTACAGATACCTGAGTATAACCATGATCCAAAGTAATACCTTCATTGTAAGGAATTTCTTTAGCTGTCAAAGTCAATACAGCTGCACTAGCGCTAGCAGTAACTCTAGCTTCTTTGTGTTTATTAATTTTCTTTACAAAGGCATCAACCAAATCCTTCGGAGCTGTAGTCTTAGCGATTACTTCATACGTATGAGTAAACTGACCCGGAGCTTCGTAAATGTCGTTATAAACTAAGCGTAAAACATAACGATGACCAACTTCCGGAGCTACATTAGTAGCAGTAATAACAATCTTATCTTCAGCTTTAGCAACGAAAGGAGTTACTACCAAAGTAGGATTAGAACCTTTTTGAATAGGCATAGAAAATCTAATTACAGATTTAGTGCTCTTAGCACCTTTCTGATCATATACATCTTCTTTACCTTCACAAACACCTACATAAATAGATTTAGCTGCTGCAGCTAATGCAGTAGATGTTAAAATTTTCTTGTTTTCATCAAACAAAGCAATTGCACCATCTGCCAAAGCATCTGCTGTAGAAAAAGAAGCAGGAGCTGTTTTAGCAATCAGTACGGTATTCACGTGCTGTAACATAATATTAATTTGTTTTTAGTTAAACGGATATCCTAGTTTAACTGTATTTAACCCTTCTACTCCTGTGTTTCAAGTTTCCGCGTTAGGTTAAACTAAGAATTTAAAAACGTATACTTACTCTATCAAATTGTCATGAATAGAATTTACAAAATATAACAATTCATCCATACTCATTTCTCCTTTCATTCTATTAACTGCCCAACATACTAATTGAATATTGTCTTTTGTATAACCAGCTTTTGGATTAATTTGGTCTACACTTATGTTTGTCATAACGTTACCTTTACAAAATTCATAAGTCATTGGTATGTTTGAAATTGCGCACTTACCGTTTTGCTCATTCCATAAATTATATAAATCTTCTACAGTTAAATCGAAAGGTAAATTAGATTGTTTAGCTCTACATTTTGCTCTTCCTAATTTATTTTTAAGCATATAGTCTAAAGCTCTATCTCCCGCTAAATTTTTTCTAACTTTCAAACTATTACGTTTAGCACAGCTTCTGCATCTGTCGGATAAACCGTCTCTATATGTGCGTATTCTACAGATGCAGAAATCATCTTTAGGAAGATATTTTTTGCATGCACTACAGTAATATAGTTTTCCGTTATTAGTATCGATAAATTGTTGTATTCTACATTTTCTCATCATTCCGTTGTTGAAACTTCGTTCATATACGATTGATATCTTGGATTAGCCTTATTTTCTAAGTATAATTCAGCCGCTATTTTTACGATTTCCTGATGAGTAGATACTGGCATATCCGTATACTCATCAAAAGGAGCCGTAGTAAGACTAATCCTTTTAGGAGTCCTCAAGTATGTGAGGATATAATTCTTTATATTGTAATTACCATCGGTATATAAATGGATTTCATTACCTTGAAATAATCTCAAAGGTCTTGCTGAAGTACCATGTAATCTATACTCTGATAATGTATTTTGTCTTTGTCTATCAAAATTCTCAATAGTAGCTTCTAACACATCTGTGTGTTTAGTCCTAGGTTGACCATTTGGTCCCTTAGGCCAACAGTTGTTATTACTATAGATTACTGCTGTTTCACCTAAAGTAAACATATAATCTGTTGGTAATGTAACTACTTGTTCTTCTGGGAATGTTGTAAACTGATATGTCTTATTGGTTACAAGTGTACGAAGATCATCAATTCTTTTCTGATCCTGTTCAAATGCTGTACGCTTGTAATTAATACCTGAGTATCTAGTTTTAATAAACTTATCTAAACCAGCCATTAACCAATATTCAATATCTGCTGTAACTGGCTTCTCAATATTGTTATCAAGTAAACCTATTTCGGTTTCAAATGCAGTTTGTAATTCAATGAACTTCATAATTATTCTCTATTACTTTGGTTAGATGGTTTAGTTTGTAATCTGTATTTACCTTCTGTGATAAACATATTAACAGCAAGGTCAACTATTTCACTATGAACAGATTCAGGTAATTCACACTTTGAAGCACCAGTTGTAGTATTAAATCTTAATGGTTTTCTATAGTAAGTAAGAATAACACCACTTAAAGTAGTGTAAGCATCTACTACTACTTCCATATACATATATTTAGTAGTTGGATCAGATATTAAAGCTACTGCTGGTTGTCTTACAATTGGTGTATTATAAGCAGTCTTCATAAACTTTGGTAGATCCCTATATTTTACTAATTGATTATCTACTTTAGTTTCAGTAGTATACTGCTTATAAGTACCTTTTACTTTACTTACAGAGTGTACATATAAGAAATATTCATCAGTAGTAGAATAAGGTAGTCTATATCTAGCTATACCGTTTGATGTAGAACCGCTTTGAGTAAGTTCTCTTTCAACCAATAAACTTTTAATAGAATCTGTATTTCTAGTTTGAGTATTGGTTTCAATCTCCATTTGATCATCACCCACATAGTTCATCATTACATAGCGATCCTGTGCTTCATTAAGTATAGAAAAGATTAAATCTGAATTAGGTTTATTTTCTATAGTAAGATCTGGACTAATAAGTTGGAGTCTACGTTCAAACTCCATTTGCATTTCTTTACTACTCATATTATTCTGCTAATTGTGCCACATATTGTGGATGTGATTGAACTCTTGGTGATTCTATATTTTCTAATGCCATATCAGCAGCTAACTTAACTACTTCATACTGCATATACTCTGGTATTTCATCCATACCTGAAGTAATATCCTGATTATTTAATCTTTTAGGATATGCTAGATAAGTTAAGTCGATAGTATAGGGACCTGTCATAAGATCCCTATCCACGAACACTATCAACTTATTATCTTCTAGTATAGCAACAGGTTCTTCTATCCAAGGTTTATTATTATATGTCTCTAAGAACATCATTGCATTTTCATGACTTATTAGTTTTACATTAGCTAATTTACTACCAAAGTGTAATGTACCTTGAATAAAATACATACGTTTATCTTGAGTTTGACTACCATAAGTAATAGTAGATTTAAAGTCATTGAGCATTAATCTATTACTAGTTGTTTCACTCAATAGTGTTAAACCTTTATCTGTTTTTACTAAACCTTCAAGGTCTGATACACGTTTACTATTTTCTTCAAAAGGAGTTCTAATAGTATTATTGCCCGTAAACTTGGTAGCTATTTTACTGAGGTATGCGGTATATAACCAATAATCTATTTCCTCAGGTAAAAAAGAAGGACAACCGGACATACCAATATTAACGGCATTCTTGTCAGCTTCTATTTTAAATGCTATATGTAATTCACTAATATTCATAATTATTTAGATTCAATTTCTTGCATGATTGCCATTTTGATATCTTGATTAGCCTTTTCATTTAAGAAACTAATAGCATCGTCTTGGCTTCTACCAATCACGTCAGTACCATAATAGTATACATTTTTTGACTTACGAATTACATTCTTACTAATTGCAGTCTCTAAAATGTATTGAGTATCTTTATTTTTGTTATCAATCCACAGTAAGAAGAATTTACGAGGATCTTTTTCAATCAATTCAAACAACTTGCTTTCTACTAATTCATTGCTAATGTTGTCTGACTTATGACCATAAATACGTAAACATTTACGCATCTCTTCGAGAGACATCTTATTAAATTCTGCAAATGCTTCACGTTTAATTTTGTTAAGTTTGTTAGCGGCTTCTGCTTCCGCATCGGTGTTAACTAACACATAATCATGTTGAGGTCTGACATTACTTAAACCAGTTGCAACTCTTTTATGATTTTTTAAAAACAGATACGCTAATTCATCTTCAGGTTTTTCAGTATGCAAGAAAACATCTTTAGCTCCTAATCTTACACTATAAGTTTTCCAAAAAGAACTAGTAGGTGCTAAATGACCTTCTTCATAACCCATAGCTTTTTCAAGTCTACGAGCATCTTCTTCACTTAAACCTGTATGAATGTTACCAGCTCTTGTCCAATATGTACCAATATAATCGTAACAATTTTTATATTTAGCTATTCCAGCCCACGGATTTACTCGGGCGAATTTTAATACTACTTCCATAATCTTATTGTTCTTTATTATGCAGCTTCTTTATACTTAAAGATATATTCTCCAGAACCATTGCTTTTACCTTTTGCTATATTTCGTATAGTATCTACATGCAAATGATTCTCAGAAGCAGCTAATTTTAAGCTAGGATATTCTTTTATTAGATTGTTTTGTCTATCAAACATTAAAATAGCTTTAGTTCGTTTTGCGTTACTTTCTGCAACTGCTTTTCTATGGGCTTCAGAGTAGTTTTGCTTATATATTTGTGATAACTTTCTTTTGGTTTCTTCTGAAGCTTTTCTACCTAAAGCTTTTTGTCTAATTTTTTCTTTGGTTTCCTCAGAATGTAATCGACCAAAAGTGCCATCACCACCTTCTGTCATATTATATCCTATTTCTCTATTTGTAGAATTGTAAAAGGCTATCCAATATTTTTCTCGTTCTTTAAGAATTTCAGAAGTCTCACATAATTCTATTATTTCTAATGTGAAATTTTCTTTTCCGTATTTTCGGAGTGCATTATGTATAGGAAAAGGGGAGCCGTGTAAAGCATCAGATAAGTGTTTATAATATCTTACTCCAGCTCCCTGACTTGTTATTCCTATATATATTTTATTATTTAATTTATTAGTTATTTTATAGACTTCGTACGTTTTCATAGAATTTAATTTTCTACTATAACGTCAACATCCATAAAAAGTTCCAATTAATTTGAACTAATGTTAAGCATCGCAATCCATGACGAGCTCCCCACACGCTCTTGGATCGAAAAGACAGATTCCCATTTCACCGAGAAGATGTACGCTGTAACCGTCCTTTGCGTTTGATCTAACTGTGCTTGCATTCTTACCATAACCTGCACCAGGAGCAACAGAACCTGAAGTATTCCAGATTACCATTTCACGATCTTTTCTAACTACCTTAACGATGTTAGATTTACCGTCTCTACGACCCAGATCCAAGAATGTCATTCTATAAGATTCCAGCGGTTTACCAGAAACCGGATGCAACAAACGATTGTAAGTTGTATCATCATACAGCGGGAAATGTTTCAATGTCAATTCGATACCATTAGTCATTTTGTAAGTAACAAACTGACCACCTAATACTAAAGACTGACCTGAACCAGTTACAAACTTAGTATCAATTAAATTCATAGTAGCAGCTTTCTGTTTCAAAACTCTATCGAATTCTCTCATACCCATTTCACCAGTCAGAGCAACAAACTTACGTTCATTAGTACCTAAAATGTTATAAGACAGGTCAAACAAGAAGTCTTCCAATAGTTCAGCTGTCAATTCAGTGTAATAACGTCTATTAGACGGAGCAATCTGCTGCAACAAACCTGCAGGAATATATACCGGACGACCATTAGTACCCAGTAAAGAAGTAGAGCCATCTTTGTTTACGTTACTCTTGGAGTAAACCAACATACGTTCACATCTCTTAGACCATTCTCTCATAGCTTTCCATTCCTGATAATCAGACCATAAGTAAGAAGTTTTACCTGTTTTAGGATCTTTTAAAGCGATCCACAGTACTGTAGAATAAGCTGTACCTGTAATATCATAATCCAGACGAGTAGTAAACAAGAAGTTTCTCATCTTGAAATGAGTATTATAGTTCAGGATATCACCTTCTTCGCTGTATTCTTCATAAGCAGAAGCCAAACGAGATACCTGATGACCAGATACTAAATATTCACCAGGAATATAAGAACTAGATTGTCCATCAGCAATGAAACAAGTGTAAACCCATTCGTTACCATCCTGATAAGGTGCACCAGATACACGTACCTGATAGTTTCTGTCATCGAATTCCAAAATAGCACCCGGACCAAACCATTTATCTTCGCAACATGTTCAACGTGATTCGCTACTTCACGTCCGTTGTCTATGGTTATCGACAACTGCTCTATGTTTCCATAGAAGTTCAGACTATATCTTCACCCTAAAGGGGTTTCGCATTTCGACTCGCTTGAGTCTACGAGCATGTCTGCTCTAGTCGTTGAACCTTCAAGTCTTGAGTATCTATTCTTAAATTTTTTAAAATACCATTTTTTACATATTCTCCTGTATTCACATGATCTCTTAATACTTTTATACTATTATCTTTAAAACCAAAATGTTTTGCAACATTTTTTATCCCTAGTATTGTAAAAGATTTACCATTGTGTATATTTGTGAATATATAAGCCTTTCTTAGTGGTTTATCTGATTTAAATCTATTTTGGATCTTTGAATATAATATATTATCTTCATGAGAAATCCATTCTAAATTTTCGAGATTATTATTCTGTCTATTAAAATCTTTATGGTTTATTTCAGATAAATTATCAGGATTATCTAAATAAGTCATAGCTACTAATTTGTGCACTCTATAGTAATAAGCTTTACCACCGGCTCTTAGTGCTACTTTTAAATATCCATCTTTTGTTTTAGAAGGTTTAAATATTTTATTTGTCTTATAAGAATAAACATCGCCTTGTTTACTTACGGCGTACATTCCTTCATAACCAGGAATGTCTTTTACCTCAATTTCTTGCTTGGCTGCTGATTGTCCATTTTCTTTATAAACTTTCATAATTCTATGTTTTTATTGTTACACTATGGTATAAAAACCTTTAGGAGTTTCCAGCAATTAACGAAATGTTTCGAGAAATGTTTCCATTTCAAGGACCCGTTGTTATAATAAAATAACGTTAAGCCACAACATGATAGGTGTGTTACCCAAACCTGCCATAACTGTATCTGCATTAGCGGCAGTAATTTCTTGTCCATTCCACTTTGCAGAACGAATAGTTACAGCTCTATCGGTATCGATCATTACGTTCCATTCGTAATCTCTCTGATCAATTGACATTACATTACCAAGACCACCAGTAATAGCATCCAAAGACGTGCTATAACCATCATCTTTAGAACCAAATACATAAGAAATAACACGTGTTACTTCGTACGGTCTAGTTAACATTGCGTTTGAAATCATGTTTTCATCTACAAGATCTGAAAACCATTTACCTCTACCGATCTGTAAATTATTTAAAATTCCGTTATCCATAAATATTAATAAAATTTATTTAATTAAAGTAGTTGTACTGCGCGACTAAATATAGAGTTAGAGGAGTTGGTATTGATTCTTCTTGTACCTTTACTAACACCCGTAGATCTGAGACTTTGTTTCAGATTTTTAATAGCTGAGCTAGTACCCATTTTCTTAGCAGTATCAAGTAAGGTGTCGCCTTTCATTGTAAAATAGGCAGACTCTATTAAATTTTTTACGCTTTTTGAATAATCTTTTTGATATTGAGTTTTACCATTAGCATCTGCTTTGAATATATATGCAAGTAAAGCTTTCTTATCTTTCTCGGGAACTTTAATTCCACGAATGTCTTTCATAGCGTTTATTTCACCGACAACGTCGTCCATAAACTTTTGTTGACGAGCTACCATTTGCTCATGTTGCTTTCTCTGATCTTCTAATAGCTGTTCCTTTTTAGTCTCTTCTATCTCCTTCATTGCTTCCAGAGCATCTTCAGCTTCGTCTTCTAAGATACCAGCATCTTCGTATTTTTCGATTTTACGAGCAATCTGCTTTTCGTTAAAACCTTTTTCAGCTAATAGCATCTTAACAATTTGCTTCTGATTACTTTCAATTGTAGTATCAAAGTTTTCATAATCGATCTCTGGAGTAAGAGTAAAATAATCATTAAGATCGCCGCCATTGCGTACAAATTCATCCAGTTTAGCTACGTCTTCATTAGCATACTGAGGAACTGATTGTTCTTTGATAACTTCTTTAAAATAGTTAACCAATTCTTCTACAGTCTTTGGTTTCTCTTCTTCTTCATCGTCATCAAATTCCCATTCTAATTCTTCAGCAATAGCATCGAATAATGCTGTAACTTTAGAAGATTCTTCTTCATCTACATCATCATCGTTATCATCGATATTATTGACATCATCATCTTCTTCTACTTTCTTAGTTTTCTTATTCTTTGTTTTATCGTCATCGTCGATGTTATCGTCAATATCATTTACATCGTCATCATCATCAACCACATCTTCTTCAGGTTCCTGCTTCTTGTTCTTAGCACCTGGAGTGGCTGGTCTAGCTTTTGCTGATTGTCTTTTCAATTCTTCTAACTCCTCATCAGTCATCGCATCGGGATCGTCCGGAGTAGGAGTAATTGTAGTCGTGTTAGAATGATCTTCTACAAACATATTAGATATTGCTTCAAATCCAAATAGTGTATCATTACTATTGTTATCCATAATTGTAATTAATTAGATTATTTTTTCTTTTTACCTTTATTCCATTTAGCAGCGTTTTGCGCAAATATAGCTCTTTTACGTGTTAAAGGATTTTTACTATGAGTTAATTCTTCAGTACTCTTACCTGTTCTTTTCTTAAGAGCGTTAAACTTACCTTTGTTTTTCTTCTTTATATGTATCCCACCATCTTTATAAGTTGGTATTGGATACAAGGGATAAATTTCTTCCATATTGATTATTCTTTATTTGTTTCATATCCGGCAACAGGTAATAGTAATGGAGTAATAAATTCCATTGGAGTTAAGTTATTTATCCTATCTACAAATCTAGATTTATTTCTATACATGTTATATTGCAACTTATTGGCATTATTAACAACACCTGTATTTCTAGGATCAAATAAAAAATCTTCAATAGTATTTTGATTAACCTTTGAACTCCAGTCATGTATCTTACCTTCATTTACTAAGGCTCTTTTCAAATGCAACATATGTGATTTTGATTCACTAGGATCTAGTAAATATGATTGCATATCAGATCCAACATTGATTCCTTTACTTCTCAATTCTCCTGGACCCATAATATTACCTTCATCTAGTAAATATGTTAAATAACGATTGTTTGCATCTGATGCTAATTGATCAGCTAAGTGTCCTAATTCATGATTTGCTGTTCCTGGTAAATATTGTAATGGATCTATAGTAATAACATAATCATCAACTACAGGTCCATAATCTTGTACGTCTCGTACTCTACTTATTTTTGCATTTTTATTACCTGGCAATTCTGCATATTTAATATATTTACCACGACCTGTCATATCTCTTGCAGCTATTCTTTTGTATGCATCAAGATAATCTGTGCCATATGCAGTATCAATTCCTTTTACTAACTCATAAGTTTTCTTATCTGGTAGTATTGCATCTTCTATAGTCTTATTAATTTCTTTTTCATATTTCTTGATATTTCTATCCCGTCTTATTACTTCAGAAAATTCAGAATCATAATCACTTTCCTCTTTGACTTTTTTCTTATTCTTTGATGTTTTCCTACGAGCTTTTTCTGCCAAAATAGAAGGATACTCATCAACCATACTACTATGTATTTCAATAGGAGTGTTTAATGTGTTACTTACTCTAGATTTTATTTTTCTTAAACCCTTACCAACACCCCAAGGAATGACATTCATTAATGTACTTACTGCGGCATTACCATAATTACCTTTTTCTAGTTCTTCTGCAGTAGTAATTGCATCTTTTATATAACCAACAGGAGTTACATATGCTTCAGGTTGAACTAATTCTGCTCTACCAGATATTTGCTGTTGTCTCTTGTAATACTCTGGAGTACCTGGAGTAAGACCTAATTCTTTGGGTGGCGTTACTTTCTTACCACCGTCTTCGTATGTAGGTACTTTTGTGAGATCGTCAAAATCAAAGCCGGCAGAGATAGTGTTTACAATTTTATTTGAAGTGGTAGTTAGATCTTTAGAACCAACTTTTGATAATATCACTTGTACTCCGTTAGTTACAGTAGGTTCTTCTATAAAATTTCCAATATCTGCAGCTAAACCGGCTTTTGATCCTGTTAATGCATTTTTAGCTGCAGCTAATCTCCAATTACTACCTTTACCAATATTAAGTAGTCTAGCCGCATTCCATATTCCTGTAGTAGCTAAGGACGCACCAGTAAAAGCTGTACCAACTGTTTTATTTAAACCTGATAATAACTTTTTAAAATCTTCATTTGCTTTTTCCCAACGAGGCATTCCGCCACCTACTGGTTTTCTCCATTGTTCATTCAAATTTATAGATGAAACTCCATCTTCGTATCCAGGAATTGAATCGAATTGTGATTTAATATCAAAATAGCTAGCATTAGGATTCTCAGCTCTAACGGCATCATATATTTGTTTACGCTCTTTTAATGTTAGATCTGACCATTTCATAATTATTTATTTTCTTCAGGAAACAACCAATGTTCAGTATAGAAATGATAATAATTCTTATCTTTACATACTTTAGAATGTAATCCTGCATGTATTAAACTAGGTAAACCTATTACTAATAAATACAAGGGACCTAAGATTTTCGATTGTCTAGTATGGCCCAATTCGTGACGCAAATGCTTAATATTATTAACAATAATATAATTCCCAAGAGTGATGCCACTCCGCATATTACTAGATAGCTTACATTTAATACATTCGCCACAAGTTTCTTTAGTACAGACTTCATAACCTTTATAGCAATGATACAAGGCTAACCCCAGTAAATTCTGGGGTAATTGCCAAGTATACAATGCTGCGTTTTTAATTTTATTTAACAGCTTTTTCATATTACTTACCTGTTTTACCAGTTTTACCACCTTTCTTGCTTCCGCCTTTCTTACTTCCACATGCCATAATTAATTCCTCCTATTTTTTAGTTTTAGATTTAGCCTCTCCTGCCACTTTGTTTTTAAGGGCTGTTTTGGCTTTTAATTTTTCACGTTCCATTGCAGCTTTATCTTTAAGAATCTGCAACTTCTTAGCTTCTTCTAATTTACGTTTTTCTAAAGCTATTCTTTCACGTTCAATAGTAGCTTTAAGTTTTTCAGCTTCTTTCTGTGCTTCTATCTTGCGTTGTTCTATTGCTTTCTTATTATCTTCAGCACGCATCTTATTTGCAATATCCATTTGTTTAGTCATTGCATCAGATACAGCTTTTTGTCTTTCGATTTCTTGTTTACCTATTTCAATAGGATCAGGTACACCTGACATATCCTGATCCATATTCTCAGAACCACGATAAGCATTCAATTGAGCAACAGTAATCTTAGTAGCATTATCCTGATCAATCTTATATTTTTCAAGATCCATTTCAGCTTCTTTAAGCATAAGTTCTTGTTCTTTAACTTCATTCTGCATCTGAACAAGTTGCTGTTGCTGTTGTGCTTCTTGCTCTTGTAAAGCCTGTTGCTGTTGCATTCTATTATTTTCGATATCTCTAAGCTTAGATTTAATCATACTTAAGTTATCCAAAGTAATGATCTCAGCAATATCTAACAATGATGCACCATTCTGCATTGCGGGTTGAATCAAACTATGTAATTGTTCGATTGCCTGATTATCCTTAGTACTATCAGATACAAATATATCGAAATCTTCGTAACAAAAGTTATCATCTATTTGCAAGAATACTCTTGTAACGTCATCTTGCATATAATGTAAATACTTTTTAGTATCTTTCCAAGCATACTTAGATGTATCTAATAACATTGATAAAACTCTTTTCTTTACCTGGTTGTGCAACCAGAACCAAGGTTCAGTAATATGTGCAGATTGAACTACAGATCTTTCAACATTACCAACTAATTCATTACTAGAAATAGCTCCTTGTCTCTGAGGAGATACACCAGATAATTCTGATACCATTTGTTCTATCTTATCTAGTAATCCGATATAAGTATTAATAGTATTAGCCATACTAGCATCAATAGAAGCCCATTGATTGTATGGTGATGGTTTACCACCTTCTCTACCAGGTATACAGTTGTGAACTATTGTAAAATCTCCAAGTAAAAATTCGTGTGATTTGTTGTTTACGGCAATACCGTAATAATCACTAACACCTTCGTAAGTTATTGTGAAATGTGTATAATTTTTATTTACACAACGTCTATTTTTAAAGGTATATTGCTTTCTTGATACTAAACACGGTATTTCAAAATCCCCATCAAAAATTCTTACTCTATACATAGGTTGAGTTGCCGTGTAATGCTTGTTCCTATGAATTTTTACTAATTTAGATTCTATTTTTTTAACAGATAATCTAAATCCTAAGCTTCTTGCAATAAACACAAACTTATCTACAATATTTTTATTATTTTCACATTGGGTAAATTCTATAAATCCTTTATGATTTCCTCTATCTAATGAAATAGAACCATCTGTATCTATTAAACCGGCTAATAATTTTAATCTATTTTCTTTACTTGTATAAATGTATTCATCTGGTATATCTTTACTATTATAAATACCTAAAGATTTTAATTGTTCTATTAACGGATTTTTATTATTTTTACCATTTACATCATTATGTGTAGAACTTAAGTAGTAAGTATTAGATTTGCTATTTCTATTAAATCTACATTTTACTTTTAGATCGTGTGAATCAGCATATTCATATAAGTAATTAACTATTTCTGAATCCATTGATTCAAATTCTGGTTGTCCAGTAGTTCCATCACCTAGCCACAATCCAAGGACGTACGGATCTAAAATTGGTTTAGAATTCCATGAATCAATATTGCTAACTCTTTCTAAAAAGCATCTTTGACTATAGTAAGGATTTTGTTTAAATTTTAAAATCAGATCTTTCGCTTTATCTAATCTTACTTCTTCTTTACCATTATTTGTTCGATAAATGTATCTCACTAAGTGATCTGCAGTAACTATCTGTTCATCAGAACCTATAGAAGGTGTAATTCTATACATTTCTGAATCGCCCCTAAACAAGTTTGTAACTACTGTAGGTTTTCCAGTAGGAGACATCACTTTATCGTATAATTGTAAATTTTCAATATTCCTTAATTTACCATCTGCCATCAATACTTTGGTGCCTTTAGCGAAACACCATCCTTCTTCGTAAGGATTAACAAATACTACACCCAGTGCATTCATGTAATGCATCCATTTATCAACATCAATACCCATACTTTTTGGTATTTGAGTCACGTCAATAACTGGAAGTTTGCCTTTATCTCTCGCTATAGCTAATTCTAAACGATACCATAAAATAATATACATATACTGTAATGGTTTCATAATGGCTACAAGAGACTTAGCTTTACTATTAGTATTACTGTAGGCTACCCCAGTATAAGGTAATTTACCAGAATTTAATGTAGAACTATTTTCAAACTGGTATTCTACAGGTTGCATTCCAAAGTAAAGTGCATCTTCATCGCCTTCGTCTGCAGTTCTATATCCTTCCCAAGTTTCAGTAATCCATTTCCATTCAACATCTATTTCATTACCTGTTTCTTTATAGGTTTCATCTACTTCAAATTCTTCAACTGTTTCTGTATCAGGATTTATAATAGTTACAAAACCTATTTTCTTAAATGATTTCCAGCATACATGATATAATATAACATCATCTAATACCCTATCTTCCATATAACCGTTAATTGAGTTATATCTATTTAAGGTAATGTGATTGTAATCATCAACAGGACTTTTATCAGGACCGTAGCCAGAGGTAGGTTTCTGACCTACCAATTCTAATAAATGATTTAACTGTTTTTCATCTAGTTTATCATAATAATCATCATATAAACTAGCTACTGATGTACGTATTCTTCTTACACACCAAGATGCTTCATCTACAAATTCAATACCTTCTTCTGCAGGATACTTAAAATCCATAGTATTAACTCTCTCTGCAAATGGATCACCATTTCTAATACCTACATAATAGAATTCTAATCCACCACATAAAGCATCTTTAAATCCTTTTTCAAATTCATGTGGTAAATTTAATTTTTTCCATAAGAAGTTCAAAGAATTGTATGCAGTTATTTCTGCAACATCTTTATAACTTTTGGTGAGATATTCTTGTATTTTTTCTGGTGTCTGTATTTCGCCTGTTTGTAAAGCTTGTTGAAATCTTTGTTGTTCTTCTGGACCTAATTGAGCCATCATTGCTGCTTGTGCATATTCCAGCAACATTTGTTTAGCTTTCTCTTGAATATCTCCAGCAGCAGCATCACTAGTTCTACATACATTGTAGTTAAAAGGTCTCTTTGTTTCTTCTCCTAATAATAAATCTATTTTAGGTCTAATTATATTATAATCCTGAGCCATTGCTGGAAAACCATCATCTTGGTTAAAAGGATTTGTAACATACTTAAGATCTTTTTCATTATATATACTATTATATAAATCATAATAACTCTGTAATTCCTCTTCGTCTGGAATCGAGTTAGCAGAAGAAAAACCAGATATACCTATAAAATAGTCTACACAATCTCTACGCCATTCCTCTGTCTTTTTAGACATAGGTAGCTTTTGTACAGGCATGTTTGATATATTTCTTTCCATATTAGTTAGTAAACATATAAGTGGTTGTACTAAAACTGTTATTTATCTGTGGCTCATAAGTATTATCGTAATTTTTAAATAAAGGAGCATTAAATAATCTAATCTGTTTCTCCTTTTCAGTCTTTTGCTTTACTTGATAATTATACAATTGTTCTTTGTATATCATAATCTGTAGTAATGCCATTACTCGGTCTACGTTAATTTTTTCATTATATTTGATTAATTCCTCAAGTAATGGTTCAGACATAATGGTATTTAACCTTAAGGTATCGTTACCAAGATCTTCTTCAAGCCATTCTTTTATTCTATCAATACCCCAAGCTTTAATCTCTTTTGTCATATGACAGCCTTTTCCTCTGTTTACTTTAGAGGAATTAGTGATATCTCGTATGATATCTGGTTGATCAGCTAATAAGTAATTACAATGCTTATTATTAAAATAAGTAAAAATACCAGTATTCTGATTTTCTACCATTGCTTTAGCATTATAATACCTAAGTAACTTACGAACGTTCTCGTAGAACTCTTCAGCTGTTTTAGGTCTACCAGTATACTCTGCAACTATTATATCCTGATAGGATTCAAAATCTTGAAAACGTTTGTATATAATACAAGAACCAAGAGAATTAGTACCAGATTGATCTTGATCATACGGGTCAATACCAGCAATATATAAACCAAAAGGTGCATCCTTTACTGGATGTTCCCATATCACCACAGCCCCTGTAGGATCAGCAGTTTTAGGTAAAGGAAACTCTTTTATATCATTTTTATTTTTTGAGATGTTCCATACTATTTCTCCTTTTACCTCAGTAAGGTATCCTACTTGTTTAGCATTAGCTAATTTCTTATTAGTTCTTATTCTAGCTAATTGTTTTTGTAATTCTTTTTTGGGAAATATGTTACCCGATAGTTCAGTAAATGCTTCTGCTGGCGTCTCTGAATGTTCAGCACAATATCTATCTACTTGTTGAGAACTCTTAGCACTTTTTAATTCTTCTTCTCTAAGATTTAATATGAATTCTCTGGCTTTTTCATGTAATGTGTTGCCATCTTCATCCATATATAATCTTTTACCATTCTCATCACGTATATCTAGATTAGTATGCTGCGGTACAAAGAATCCACATGGTTTACCACCTTGCGCTCCTTCATCCCATATATTATCAAATTCTATACAGTTAAATGCTTTAGGATCATAAAACGCATTTCTTAAACCTGCTACATTATCACCTTCATCACCACCTGTACCAAACATAATCATTAAACCAAATGCTACACCATCCTGTTCTACAGAAGGTCTAGCAATTTGCCAGGCTGCTTCTAATTGATTATTAGATCCAGCTTCTTCCCATAAGATTAATTTACCAGCTTTACCACGGACTGAATCAGGATTATCCTTAATAGATACACCCATTATCTCAGACTTATAACCTGTTTCTACTTTGTTACCATAATCATCAGTAACAAGCATAGAAGCTCTACGTCTCATGGATGTATTTGATACTTGTCTCTTTTTACCCCAAGCTGTATTACCATCAATAAAATCCATGTAATCCCAAGCCTTAGTAAGGATACCATCTTCTGTTAAATACTGCTTATTGGCAGCATATACATATGATTTTGAATTAGGTATTAGAAAGAAGTTTCTACACAGCATTGCACCACCTTTGTAACTATTGTGTGTGGGAATAAAGTCCTTAGTAAGGTATAAACTATTATCATGATCTACAATTATACATCTTTGCTTTTCTTTATAGCCTAAAGATTTAATAGATTTTAATCCTATAGCATTGTATTTATAAGTTCTATCATGACGAAGTTTCTCTAATTTACGAGGTAATTTAAAAATATTTTCTTCTGTGATAATAGTTAATTCCCAATGCGGTAGAGTATTTGAAAAGTTGCCATTACCAAAATCTACATTACTTCTACCAGGAATTTCATTAGATTTCTTACATCGTATACCTAGACTTCTACAAAGAAAAGCTACATCGTCTACTAATTGTTCAGAAGTAGACACAAATGTGGATGCCCCGTTTGTACAAGAACCATCGGTATCCATTAATCCTTGTAGTAACTCCATCCTATATTCAATAGGAGCTAATTTATATTCTAAAGGAATAAACTTCTTATCAGCTTTAACTCTTAAACCTAATGTTTTTAATTCCCTTCCTAGTTCGTGAATACCTTTTTGATTCGAAATTATCACATATTGAAATTTATCAGTCAATGGTTTAATAGTATAGTTAGGTAATCTCTTAGACAATTCTTCTACAATAAAAATATCATCTGTAGAAAATTTAATTTGACTTCCACAAATATAACCATCCCCAAGTAATACACCTAACACATAAGGATCTATTTTACCAGGTGGCTGTTCAAAATCAATAGGTCTTACTGAAGGTAATTTATAAGGATAAAATTCTTTTCCTTTACTACCTTGTTTTAATTTTAACTTACTGTATTCCTTAGTAGTTTTTATATGAAGTTTACCTCTAGTAGAATTTATAGTAGACCATAAATGATTTTCACCACATCTAACTTTTCTTCCATCCTGTAGTTCTACTTCGTATACTTCCTGTTCACCCTGTTCATTGATTTCGATTACTTTGCAAGCCCTACCATCCGGATTCATAACAAAATCACCAACTTTTAATGACCCCATTGTAACAAATCCATTTGGAGTTAACACTTCTTCAGATTCTGGTTGTTCAAAACCTTTACGTCTAGCTTTTGCTACGCATAAGTGTTTACCTTGATTCTCAGCTTCTTCTATAGATAAGAAATAGTAATAGTCATAATCATAGAAATCAGGAAAAGCTGTTTCACGAGTCTTCTTTACTACATCATGTCCTTTTGCGTCTTTTGTAATCTTATAGATAATTCTTTGAATGGGACAGTAATTAAGATAGAAATAATTATAACCTGTAATGTAATCACCATCATCCGCAGTAAACCCATTAATACATCTATCCATTTCGGTTTCCCAAAATGAAAAGTATTCTGAGGTTCCTTTAGGGTAATTACAGTAAGCCCCGGTCGCTAAAAAGCTTAACGCCGGGGAACGAAATTTATCTGTATTATATATCTTCTTACTGAAATCAACCATGTTACTTTCTCTTAAACCAATTTTTGATCTTTTGCCAGGTTGAAATTTTAACAGGTGCTTTTTCTGGAATCGGCATACTACCTTTACAAGGTGTATCCAAATATTCCTGATGTTTCTTATATGCTTCTGTAAAATCCAGAGTAATAGTACCGTTAGCCTTGGCAGTTTTGCCAGATGTCTTAGTCTTAGCCATATCTTTATAATTTTATGCAGCAACGCTGCTTGGTTTTTAATGTTTTAAATTGTGTTTATATTGTTACAACTACTTCGGAATCTCAAAGGGATTCAGCTCTCCGCCACCTCTTACTTTTGAATTTGTTAATTCTTCTGCTCTTACAGAAGCTTCAAGTAAATCTAGAGATTTTATAGTATTACCTAATGAACCCATACCTGCTAATATGTCTTTTACCTTCTTTTCATCAAGTTCATCAGCTAAGGATTCACTATAGTATCTAGATATACTTTCTAATTTCTTTCTAGCATTTTGCAGTAGTTGTAGTGTTAAGGTGTTTGCAAATGCTATATAAGCTTGTTCAGCCTCAATTACTTCTTTAGGAAGTTTTATATTTTTATCTCCAAACAGTTCTTGTTTTAATCTTGGCTCTATCTTATCACTGTCCATACTCTGGACATAGGGACTATCATATTTATTTTTAAGAACTATATATGAGATATATTTAGTAGCCATTTCTTTATCTGCCTTATCGGCATCCCACACCTTTTTAAAGGCTGGGATACCTAGGGCATCATTGTGTATAACTACTTTACCTGCCAGAATATCAAATAGTTTCATTAGTTCAGACAACAATCACAACAAACTTTTTTACAATTTCCACAATCACGTGACTTCATATAATTGTTTCTCATTTCTCTTAATTCTGCTAATCTGTCGATAGCAGAAGCACAAGGTACAATTACAATTTCGGGGGCTTTATCTTTTTCTATAGTAAACGTATTGAACAATATACTAGGTTCGGTAATTTTATATTTTTGACCTTCGTAGTATAATTCTCCAGCTTCAGGTAAAATGTAATAATAATTGATTATATCGTATTTGTCAAAAGGATCCTGAATATTTTCAATAGAACCATCCGTACTGCTTAACAAATTGTTGTATTTTAAATTGTAAATCATATTAATCAAATTTTAAGTATCTTAATTTATAATGTCTATTTAAAGCATCAATTGCTTCTTGTTTAGTGTAAAACATATTTACATACTCTGGATTACGACTGTAGTTATTTATTATCTCCTTCAGCTGCTCCGCTATCTCGTCCTGATTCTTGTGTCTCATTTTCTATTGTATTATCTGATGAACCAAAACCGTTTTCACCTCTGTCACCTTCAACTAATTCTTCAGCTAGAGTAGGTTCAATAGTAGGATAAGGCATAATAATTAATTGTGCAATCTTTTCACCTGGTTGATAAATAGTAGGTAATGCATCCGTAGTAAGTTTAAACTTACACATAATTTCACCTCTGTAACCAGCATCTACTACACCTACACAGTTACACAATGATAACGATCTCTGAGATACAGATGACCTCATAAAGATAAAACCTACATACCCTTCAGGAATCTCTACTGCTAAATCAGTATGGTATACTAGTACCATTTTACCACTCTTATCAAATTCCTGAGTAAACCTAGTAGCGGTTAGATCTAATCCAGCATCATTTGGGTTAGCATAAGTAGGTAATACCGCATCTTGTGTTAATTTCTTAAACTTTACTTCCATGTTATTTTCTTACTATATTGTTTCCTAATATTATTTCGGTCATCTGTGCTGCTAGATTTGCAGCATAGTCTTCAGCAAAATTGCTCTTACTTACTTCTTGATATATTGCTTTTAGCATCTGCATTATTGTTGCTTGATTTAGCAAAATCTGATCTAGTTTTTCTTCCATTTTTTGCATAATATAAAAGAGCTAAAGCATTCCAAGCAATTGCTGCTTCGTGTCTTACTTTGGTTTCAGGATCAAATTCCTCTAGAGAAGAAGCATACAAATGTCTTAATAAAGCTCCTTTATAACGTTCGTAACCATTATCAAGATTCTGCCAATTATTATCACCATACTTCTTAGCGCCTTCTGTATATACTCTGGCTATGTCTTCAAGACAATCTAGTGGTATTAATTCCCATCTTGTTTTATCATCTTTTCTGTCGTTTTTCTTTCCTTCCATCGTAAATATTCTTCTAATTGATCCACACACCAAGTAACTAAATACGCATATTGTTCATTTCCCTCATCATAACCTTCAGTATTCATTCTAAGAAAATCATAAACTGCATCTGCATAATGAATTGATTCGTGAGCTAATGTAGAACATTCTACTTTAGATTTTAATACTATTAGTATGCCCATGATTCCACTTTTCTTTTCTGCTACCAAATAAGTAACTCCTAATGCATTATTTGGTTTATCTGGTGTTTCACATTTATCTTCATTTTGAAGATGTTTAGTAGTTAAGAAAAAGTCAAAGAATTGAGTTATTTCATCCCAATTATCTATATCTGATATATAAAGATTTATTGGATACAAATTCTGAAATAGTAGAATATTACGAGGTTTGTTCAATTTCTTTGCCATATTTCTTTTTAGGTTTTATCTTGAAAAGATAACTAAACATTATTGGTTTGATATCATCGGTATTACTTATCTTTTCATTTGCAAATTTAAACGGATGATTACATATTACTTCTACTACTTGATAAGGTATGTTATATTTGTTAGCTAATTGGGTATATATGCTAATTCTTTTTTGAGAAATCATATGCTATTTTATAGTTTTCATTCCAAAGTAAATCATTTGGATTACTACTTGAATCTATAGAATTAGGTCTAAGCGTATTAGCAAATATTTTTACTGTATCAAAATAATCATTAGCATCAAAAATAACTAAAGAATTTAATAAATTAATTTCTTCTTTTGTATAGTCTTCTTTCGGTTCTAAGATTATTAATTTATCATAATTATTGTTACCTTTAGTAATAGGAAAACATAATTCTATTTCTCTTAGAAAGAAAGAAAAATTATTATATGGTAATTCTTTATGAAATAACTTACTAAATAGTTTAGTTATTCTTGAATGTTCTTTCCAAAGTAGAAAACTACCAGGTTTAATTTTCAGAGTTTCCATATTTTATTTTTAATATAATAGTCAACTGGACTCTATCACCAATAATAATGGGTATTAAAGCTTTGTTCACACACAATTCATCTTCTGCCGGACCAGCTTTCAATATTCCTTTATCTTTGAAAGACTTAATGTATCTACTCAGATTATCCTTAGTAATACCTAGATTCTCAATAATCCATTTTCTATTGTGTCTATTAGCTACATTTTTATTTGTATTTGGTTCTTTTTCATATTCAATATCCATTCTAATTAATGTAGCCATTAACTCTAATTCTCTATCGGTTAACCTGAGTATACCATTAAGTGTATGTAAGAATTCTGTTATAAGTTCATCCTTGTTGACTTGTTTAACAAGCTTATTCATTTATAATAGATTCAAATTTATTTAGAACTTTCATCAGATTAAAGTAAACAGTATCATGTTCTACTTTTTGACATGTAGGCATTTTACCTGCTTCATATTTTTCTTCAACTACTTTATTACGTTGATTGTACTTATTCTGTAATCTCTTAATTTCTGTATAAAGCTTTTTTACTTTATCAGAATTGTTATCAATTTTATCTTCCTTAGTAGGAGATAAAAGACCTGCTTTTGTGTAGTTATCGATCACTTTTGCAGAAATAACCATACTCTTTGCCGAATAAGTATTATCTGTAGTTTTCTCTGAACTCATAATGAAATTTTCATTTTCTTTATTATAAGAAAATACATCATCTACTTCTGCACATCCAAAAGGTTTAATAACTTTATACTCTGTAATCATATTACTTATTTTTAAATTCGTTAATTGCAAGTTGTATCCACTTATTAATATCAAATTCAGTATCACCTTCTTTAATCGTAGTACCGTTACTAGTATATTGTTTAGGCTGCTGAAAGATATTATATAAACTTAGTGCATCTTGCATGGACAAATCAATAGAATCAATTACTTCGCTATTAATATTATTAATATCTTTAATTATGTTCAATCGGATTTGTCCATTTGGAAGGAGAGTTATAAGCTTACTATAATCTCCTAACATGTTTTGTATCATTTGTTGTATCATGACTCTATAACGTAATAGTTGTGTTTTTGTTGCAACTTTTTACAAATAAAAAGGGGTTAAGTAAAACCTAACCCCTAGTGACACCACATACAACCACGATTTAATTAAAAGACTAACGCTTTAGTCTAGTTTATTTTTTAATAAAAGCTACTACATTATATGGATTTACTAACTGAGAATCTTTAAATAGATCAAAATCAATTGTAGATTTTCTAGAGTAAGCTATAATATCACCTACTTCAGGATGATTGTTAGGATCTGTCCATTGATAGTTAGCCGGAATTGCTAATACTATACCTTTCTTGAAGGTTGTAGGTACTTTCTCTGTAACTGTTTCACTATCTGTAATCTGATAGCCATTTTCATCTGTTTCCCCAGTATTGATAGGCTTTGTTATTTCTTTTTCAATGTATTCTTCTGGTAATGGTTTTACCAAAATATCTTTAATAAATTGAAACTCTAATTTAGACAGTACTGTATTTAATAATTCTTTATCTTCTGTATTCATGAATAACTTAATTTAATTGGTTACTATAACGTAATAACTCTTGAAAATGTTCCAAAAATATTATAATTTGTATTTTAGTATATTACCACCGGTGCAGCATATATCTAAAGCTATCTTTGGACAATGTTCTTTATCTTCAAAGACACATCCATCACAACTACCGTTAGGTTGAGGGTGTACTATGTATTCAATATCGTTGATTGTTACTAAGCCTTTTAATATAGCTTCTCTAGCTTCTGGTTCTCCCATTTCTAATCTAATCATAATTAAACTCTCCATCACAAGGATCTATATCAAACTCTTCATCATTGCAATAGTTATAATCTATATCATCCATAATAGTATTAAGTTAAGTGATCTAGAGTAAGAGTAGATGGTTTATAATTTATTATCTTTACTCTGGATTATATATCTATTACTATCTATTACTCAGTAACAGATAACGTTTGATATATCAATTTTGTTCCACTTTTAGTAAAATAAAAATAATTATAACATTATTTATGATTATTTAACGAAATTGAGTCATAGATATTTTCTTCAGATTTGCCCACATTTGAATAATATTCTACATTTATGATTTCATTGTTAGATACTTCTATCTCTAGTATATCATCTTTATTGATTTTCTGATATACTACAGAAGTGTCATAGTCTTTTATACATATAAAACCGTGTTGTTCTAACCAATTTGTTAACATAATTTAACTATTTTTAATATATTTTATAATTTAAAAGTGTTAATAAATCATAAAATTTGTTAATGTTATCAAAATATAATGTATAACAAATCTTAAAATATGTTAAATTTTCAAAATAATTATTTAAAGATACTGCAGATACCTTAATACATTTATCATCATTTACTTTGGTATGTTCATCTATAACAAAACTTAATACTTCAAATTCACTATATTCGTAGTACCATAGCTTACTAGATTCATTATAAGTAAATCCTTTCTCTAATAGTTCTTTTTTAATTGCTTCTATCATGTTCGTGTTTATTTATGTGTTTGTAAACTAATTTTGTCCATTCTTTAACTGCTTTTCATGTGAGTCTGCACAAACCATATAGTTTCTAAATTGTATACAATGTTTACGAAAATATTCAACATTACATAACATTTTTAGTGCTTCCTCAAAATCCTTTGCTGTGAAGTCTCTCCAAACTACTGTATTATCAAATTTTACTTGATTGTTTTTCATAAGTGTCTAATATAATATTCATTACTTAAACGCATATGTGGGGATATAGTTCAAAAAATATTTTATAAAAATTTTTGGGTAGTATGGCAGTGAGAGTATGAAGTAGTACTAAATCAAGTCCCCTCTCCTAACAAGTAGGGGAAATACCCCCTTCAAAGAGTTACTGTGTTTAAAAACCTCGCGATGATATAAGGTTAATCGTATAAAGAAATGGCTTCTATCAAAGAGCAATCAGCAGCCAAGTATCAGCTGGTTTCAGCTGAAATCAAAGAGTCTAAGGACGGCAAGACTAAATATGTCGTCGCAGACTTTGTACGTGCAGGATTGGATAAGCTTATGGCTGCACAAGAGAACAGCATCAGACTGCAGATATTGCCTAAATATGGCATTGCAGAAGATGCAGCTAACGCTTATCTACAAATGTGGGTAGATGAGGCAAAGAAAGGCACTTATGAAACGCACATTGGTACATATATCGTAGGTGACTATGAACCATTCTTGCGCAAAGATGCTGACGGTAAGTATCTTACACGCAAGAAAGACGGCAAAGACGTTAAAATCCAGTTCACAGATGTAACAATCTACTGGTTTAGTGACGAAGCTGGTATACCTGTTAAAGGTAACAACTACATCACACGTCGTGCTGATAACTTATTCCAGAATAGTACACGCATTGTGACTGTTGAGGAGTATAAGAAACAGCAGGCAGCCGCTAAAGCAGCTAAAGAGGCAGCACAGCAGGCTAAAGACGCACTTGTTAGCGATGCCGAAGGTGGTGATGACGACTTAATGTAATGTAAAGCAAGTAGGGAGATATGCGAAAAACACACTATCTCCCTACTCTCTTCGCACCATTAACACACTTACCTGTTAAGAATTTATATAATATATAGCGTAATTTAAATTCAGTCACAATATGTCCAACAACAAGAACGATAATACCGGATGTTTATTACAAATAATAATTGTACTAATATTTATAATAATGTATATTATTGCACATATTCACTTTGGTGAATTAATGGATTTATTCTGATCTTAAATAAGCGATCGTGCAAATTCGCTACCAATAGTACATGAAGTAAAACTGCCTTTTATAATTTAAGTTATAGTTAAAAAACTCAATAACTTCCCAAGACATTGAGGGCACCAGTTTCTTATAGGTTACGCATGTGAGAACGAATATACTCCTTGCGATATAAGTTTTAGGTGTAAAATGCACGGTTCAATAAGCATTTATTTATAATCAGGCTCGACAGTATACATAGCGTATCGGAGCGACGAGTATTGGGAGCGATACTCTAAATTATTAAAAAAGATATGGGGTATGCTACATAAGTAGTACTATATCAAATTAAAGTCATAGCTTACTATAGATAATATGTTGTCAGTGCAACTCTCTATAGTAAAAAAGTATACAAATGATATACGCTATGCCATACTTTAGTACTTTGTTATATTGGTTCAGCAATATAGCATCATTGAAAGTACTGTTGTATGTAATATAATTACAGGTGCCTACCTGGCCATATAGTGATACTGTATCAAATATCTGAAAAAATACAGAAAGGCTATCACTATATGGTTAATATTAATGTAGCCATTCAATAGAATGAGAGTCCAAAGCCTCTATAAATACAGATGGATATTATATAATTAACTGTCTTTTGAATATCTACTCCTCACAGTCGATTTCCTATATCGACTTATCATTGTGAAATGATTATTCCTCGTTAAGTAATAGTTAGTAAGTATGCGTTGATGCGCCAAGGTACAGGTTAGGAGACTTGTATACTGAACACTATTACTCTCACCTCTCCAAAGTAATGACAACCTCATCGTAGTTACTCACTCCTGCTTAATTTTATCGTTTATCGTTTGCCATAATCACGTAAGAGTAACGGGTTTTGGAGTCTAGTAGTATAAATCCAGTGGAACACTAAATGATATCAGGAATTTCCCTGAAATTCTATAGCATACTGGTATCGAAGCTAATAGTTATTATTTTTTAAATTGATATTAATACTAAATTATATGCAATTTAAAAAGAACATTAAGGATGCCTGGGAAGAAGGCGGTCTCGAAAGAATATTGTTAATTAGTAATATGATTGCACTTATTACAGGAATTATATCATTAATAATATCAACAATATTGATCTTAAATCCATAATATATGTTTAGATTAAGAATTCGAGAGAAACATGAAGCCAATACAACTTGGTTTCAACAATTCTTTTTGCTTAAAAAGCAATTAGGATTATCTGTACGAGAATGTATTAAACTATTTTGGTCTATTAAAAAAGACAAAGATATTTTAGTACAAACCGTAGGTAATGAAAAGTATTTGGATCTGCAATTTGATGCAGCTTACCATGAACTAAAGAAATCATTTGATGTAAATTTAGATTATATAGAATCTGGATTTAATGCATTAGTTGATGCCAATCATTATTCTTGTTATCTTGTAGATTGGGTTAGAGGTTTTCGTATCTACATTTCTCGTATGTAAAGTAAAGAGTGAGTATTGCATTTAGTCCTGTATTTGCTTTTACTCACTCTTTATACTTTGAATATTAATTTAAAATTATAATATTATGAGTGCAAATATCGAATTTAAAAAAGATTATCGTTGTTGGTGTTTAATTCCAACTATTGGCATAGCAAATGATAAATTTTTTATCGCTATTGGTTTAGTTTTCTTATGTTTTTGTATAAATCTCACAATCGATAAATAATGAAAGCAGATCCAAGAAGTTTAATATACCAATTAGTTGGTGAAAAAGTTACAGTTTTAAGTATAAATAAAACTGGTACTATTGGTAAGGTAGAAATATCTAAAGATAGTAAATATGTAACGTTTGTATTACATATTACAAAACAAACAGAATTATCGTATAAAACGATTAATGAAGTTTGTAGAGTGAATTTAAGTTTAGTAACTTTATTTAAAGATATTAGATTACATTCACTCATTTAAAAGAAACTTGTTGAATATGTAAATTATAGACTCTATCTCGGATAACATGTGAAATGGACTACGAGATTAACTTAACCATAGTGTAGTAATATAATAGCAGCTTGGCGGCGTTAGTGAAATTATTACTATTACTATGGTTATTTATTATTAATGTATTTAAATCAATTAAATCATGAAAATAAAACTCTTATTCATACAGGATGGTAAAATCAATCGAAAACTTAATCAAGTAAAACTTATAAAAGACTTATTTGGTATAGGTTTAAAAGAGGCTAAAGATGCTGTAGATTCTGGAGAATTTATTCCACAATGTGAATGTGATGGAAATGTAATCGAAATGATTCGAAGTTGTAATGCCAATATTGAAGTAGAAACACTTCCTTCTCCAATAAAAGCAGAAGAAGCATTTCAACTAACAGTTTATTCACATCTACAAAATCTATTTCCTCAAGAATGTATTCTTCTTAATAAGAAAGAATACGAGAAAGAGCGTAAAGAATTAATGAAATATAAATCTTTATACTTAGATCTCGTAGGGAGTATACACAGTATTATAGATACGTTTCCAAAAGAATAATTGATTTATATCAATTATATAGTTCAATTTTTATTAATTAATAAACGTTTATCAAAAAATGGAAAATGAACAAGGTTCAGGAGTCTTTAAAGGCTTCGTGTCGGTAGTATTAGTACTACTGTTAGTATGTGCAGGTATTTGCACTTACAAGTACGTAAAGGGAGAAATCCCTGGTGTTACACAGAATTCCACTACTGAGGAATTTATTGAGTCTGAAATGCAAGCAGTGCCTACAGTGGAAGAAGCTATGCAAGAATGGAATGATCTTAAAGAATCATCCAGGTGTTATGAAGTTTATAGTAACTTTCCACCAGCAATAATGCAAGCATTGTTTGAAAAATTGGGTACGCAAGAACCTGTAAGAAGTTATGTATATGAATACGAACGTAATAGGGAGTATTACATATCCTTACAAATTGCTAAACAATTAGAAAAACAAGGATTAGATAATCCTGGAGTAGATGGAAAAAGAATTGAAGGAGTAGAAATAACTACTAAGTTAAAGAAAGAAAAGGAACCTGAGAAGGTACCAATTCCAGCAAAAGCTGCCAAAGATACAATAGTGTATCAATAACAGTTTACAACTTCATTATTTCTTCAGTGGCTGTACTTGCATGTGAATGTAGGTGCAGCGTCCTCAGAAAATGACAACCATGTGGGGCGTAAGTAATTGTATAGACATTTATATTTATTAAATACGACATATAAATATATTTGAATATTCGTATTTATGCAATTATGATCGTGCGGACGTTAAAATCATGGAGATGATAAGAATTGTACTGACAATACAATTATGCTGTATCTTAAAACAAGTTTTGATAGTCAAATTTTCCTAAACCAATCCTCGTTATTAGGTAAAATTTCTTTTTGTTTATGTATTGCTACAACAATACCCTCACTGTTCATTCGTTATTTGCATTGTAGTTGTAGATACAATGCCGTCATCAAAATGTCAAATTTAAAACAATCCAAAAAATGAAAGGAATTGTATTAATTGTGATGCCAGATGCATCACAACACGTAGAAGTGAAAATACCTAATGGTATTACTCCTGCACAGTTTGATGCGATCATGAATCGTATTAAGCACGACTTTTTTACGACAGTAAAACCACAAGCTGATGCTGATTCATTAGTTGTTACAACTTATGATGAAAGTGAAGCAAATGCTATACTGTCAAATGCAACATCTATTAATGCTGCAAAAGTATTAATTGACGTTGTAGGTAATCCTCAAGACTCTGATTGGAGTGGAAGATTCTTTACACTCTATGGTAACGGAGATCCAAAAGTAGCACAAGCAATCTTATTCTTAAAACAGAATATGGATGCTTCAGCACAGAATTATCTTAAATCTAATGGTTTAGGATGGTTATGTGACTTCTTAGGTCTTGGTATAACCAAATTTAGATTCTAATGGGAAAGACATTCAAAGACATGAAAGCATCCAAATCTTTACGAGAAAATAAAAATTCTCATAAGAAGCGGATGCTTCCTTACAAGAGAGAGAATAAAAAATATGATGAAACTCGCCAGTAACATCAAATATTTTTATTATATGGTGGTTATCCCCAAGAAAGTGTAAAAGTCCAGAGTCCTAAGACAAATCAAAGCTATATGAAGATATATAGTACGTCAATAAAGTAGTTGGGATATTGTCGAAATAAGTTAAATGAATAAGACAAACACTTTCTTTTTATTCGCATCTTAAAACAATCAAATATGAAAAGTAAAAAGAAATTATTTTTGTGGTTATATATACCAAAAAATAGTAAAGTACAGTTTGATCCTTACAAGAGTTCTGTAACTCGAGTAGAAGTAGAATGTACTTTTAAAAAAGTGATACGTGATAAACATTCACCAATTGTAGAGTATACTTATACTCATCCACGACTTAATAAAAAGCTTACAGGTATAGTACCTATGGCTTTATGGGAGGCATAATATGATAAGAGAGATTATAGAATATATAGTATTCTTTATATGGATCTTTGGCTTTGTTATGTCATATGCGTTTGGTGATATTCCTGCGATACTATATATCGTAATCTCTTTTATTATTATGGCTCGTATTCACATACGAGGCTTAAAGAAACTATTTTTATTAATAATTAAATCAATTAAAGAATAAAAAGTATGAGTTGGAGTGATGAATTTTTTAATGGACTTGCCTCTGGTAAAGATCCACCAGAAGAAAGAAAAAGTAAAATTAAAAAATTAATACGAGAAGAATTAAATAAAAATCCAGTATTATCAAATGTCTTAAGAGATAATAAAGCTGAAGGTAAATTTATAAAAGAACTTACAGACAGAATTATTCGCTATGGTTGGGGCAACAGAATGGCAGGAGACCATATACGTATTGCTCTTAACTCTGAGAATCCTATTGATCTTGCATTAACTTGGAGAAATACTAAACAAGGTCATGAATACTGGAGAAAAATTAATGATATCGTAAGGGACAAATTATCCGAATAAATCTTATTTATTAACAATTAAAATTATCAAAATTATGAGCGAAATTAAAGACGAAATCCGTAATGGTAGAATCATCAACAAAGAAGTAGTAACTGCAGCAGCTGAAGAACTGGCTAAGAAACGTAACGCAAAATTGACAAAGGAAATGATGCGTATCGCTGTTGACTCTGAATTCGAACGCAAAAATGCATTGTTGAATTTGCAGCGTAACCGTGATGAAGAAGATCCAATCAAAGCTTGTTTGAAGGCCAAAGAAGCAAATGAAATTGCAGTAAAAGAAGGAAAGATGACACCGGAAGAATTTCGTGAAGCCAATCGTAAAGCCGATGACGAAAAAGACAAAGCTTTACGTAGTATTTCTGATGAATACTACACTCTGCGTAACCAGTTGCGGAAGCAATGTTATGACGTCCTGAATGATTGGGATGATTAATAACAACTCCGAACCTGTGCCGATAAGTACTGTAAAGCTTATCAATTAATATTAGTGTCTTTACAATAGAAGCTGCTTCAATAGTCTTTGTAGAGACACTAATACTAGTTAGTGCCGAAAGTTATTAAACCGAATGGATTTAGTAGGTAATTAAGTTGAATTGACAACTTCCCTCAAGTGCTATATGCCGTAGGGTGGAAAAACAACGTGCCACTGATCATGTGCCGAAGATCATTACTATTGTTTTAGCTATTGTACTTTATGTCCTGCATAAAAACAATAGGCTCTACTTGTAGAGTTTTATAGTAATGGTTATCAAAACACATATAGAAATTGTGCTTTATGCCGAAGTTTTATTTTTAATATATAGTATAAATGTTAAGTAAATCATATTTATATGATTTTTAAAATGTTTATACAAACTTCAATTTCTATCAGTCTATCAAAGGCACAGAATCCTAAGTAATATAATGCTTTATGCTTAAATATTATTTATAGAAGACGGAAATGCGTAAAAAGTCACATTCTAATGGAATCGTCTTTAGACAGTAGAACATAGAATCCGATAACTTACGGTCGCTCTATAAATGATGTTTAGTATTACTTAGGATAAACTCTTAAAAATCTACAATTATGGATTGGACAAGAGAAGACTTAGAAAATAAGTCAAAAGAAGAACTTATAGATATCATTATGAACATTCAGGAAGATTTAGAGTATTTTCCAGATCTTTATGATAGTACATATGATGACTATGAGGAATAGAGAGTAAGGAGAGAAATCTCCTTACTTTCACGACCTTTTGGTTCATATTATTAAAATTATTAAAAGTAGATATTCACAGTATAAGAACTGTATTGTGTCTTATTAGGCTTATTAATCATTGTTAGGACGGGGCTATCGTATGCCCCCATCTCCACTATACTTTTGTGCAATTATATTGCATAATTTAATAGTATCTTCATGAGACATTGTATTTTTCATATAATTTATTGCAGTAGATATAAATTGTACATTACCAATTTCATATCCTTTAGAAGAATCTATTCTATCTAAAGATGCAGTATAAATAGGATTATTATGATTTTTAGTATAAGTTGCTAATTGTAATTTAATTCCCGTATATGGACAAATACCGTTTTGTTGTTCCCATATTTCTTTTAAATATTCTAATGTTAAATTAAAGTTTTTAAATCTTTTCTTTGCATTTCTAAGATAATATCTAAAAGAAGTAAATTCATCTTTGCGATTATTTGAAATAAGATTAATAATATTACCACTTTTATTATTTTTATTTCCCTTCATTGCACAAGATCTACAGCAATAATTATGTCTTTTCAATCGTATATTACGATTATATTCTGTAATTGGTTTATCATACAGTTGTCCACAATTATCACAAACTATTTGAATTAATTTTCTATTCTGTTTATATTTTAACATAATATTAAATTTTTTAATTCAAAAACGTATAATATGTGGAATAGTTCTGTTTCGATATTAAAATATACGGGGATGAACGGTTTTGACTAGCAATCAGAGAGATAAGATAGGTTCATTGTGTGTTTAAATGGCAACACTATGTTTGTCACTGATTATTCTTACGTAGCGTAAGAATATGATGCGTGCTAAATACGAAAGTTAGGGATACTCTTTAGTTCAATAGGTTAGAATTGTGATTTATCACAGGATGTGGGTTCGAGTCCCACAAGAGTAACAATTAACTTATGTTTAATTTCTTAAAAGTAATCAGATGAAAAAGATGACTTTAAGCCAATTACATGGTAATCTAAAGACTTTCAGTAAAGAATTTATAGGAGCTGGAAGTAGAAATAGTGTAGTTGGATTGTATCGGAAACTTATTGAGTTAGGAGCAATTCCATCCAGTAAGGAAAAGGATAATAGTCTTATTAGCTCTAAGCAAAAGATTGTTATTCTATGTGTTAACGATGGAATTAGAAGTAAATTCGCTCGTATCTCATTGCATGAAAGATCATGGTGGGATTATTGGCATAACAAAGCACACAAGCATTGTAAGCCAGCTTATATTACTTACAATGTACCAAAACAAATGAGTACAGTAATAAGTAATTTAAATATTAAAGAATTAGAAACCCTAATCCCAGAGTAATATGGAACTATCTTATTGGATTTATTTTAAACCAGGTGAAAAAGATAAGCTTAAACAGATTATCGATGAAAATCCTAATCCTTTAATGGCAAATATTGCTATTCAAGAGGAATTTGGTGTATCTCTCACCGAAGCTGAAAAAATTATTGAGGTGTATAACAATAAAATTAATAAAACATGTCATCAAGAATCATAACGCTTAATAAACCAGGTTTATATGTTGCAGAACACAATTCTACTGGTAAGCAATTTTTAGTAAGTATAGGTGGTGAATTACCTATGTTGCGTGTAATTAATATAATCAATTTATCTGATTTTGTTAGTGGTTTTTATGCTGATAATAAAGATAAACAAAAATTACAAGATGACATGGAAGCACATCCTAATACATACACTTATACTCCTATTCAAGTTAAATTAGAAAAAGAGTATGAAGAAGTAAAAGAGGATATTCTTGATTTATCTAGATATTCAACATTAGTTGAAAATAAGGATAAATTATTAGGAATGGATGATAATATGGCAGTTATTACTATATGTAAAGATGAAGGTCTTGATGTAGCTATTGCCACTGAGATTTGGAAACAATTCAAATTATCATTACGACCGTGAATGCAGATGAAGTAAAAAAGTATATTTACGATAAATCTGCAAAGCTATCACAGCAGTTTATTGACTTCATTAAAAATGAAGGAGTTCCTAATTATTTATTACCATCATTTGATAATAATAGTGGTTATAGATGTGATTGGAACATAATAGGTGGAGAAGAAGCAAAAGAATATTTTAAACCTTATTATAAACCAATAAGTGATAAATTTATTCTTAGCTTAGAACAAAGAAAAAATGTACAAACTTGGTTATATAGAGTTAGTACTAAACTTTTTCTACCTGAATTGATGGTAGGAAGTCCTATCGCAACCGATAAAGTACAGCTACGAATAGCTACATCTTTAATCGACAAATTAAATATTCCAAGACAATATCGAGATTATCTATTTGATAACACTATATATTGTTTTTGGATTCGCAAACGAGCATATAGTAATTTCTTTTGGCAAGAAATAGTACAGCTTCCGTTTGCGCCAGATTATCGTTTAAATATTAAGTATTAAATGATAATAGGGTAAGAGAGATTGGGTTCTCTCTTACTCACTAATCCGTAGGCCTATGAAAGAAGAAGAAAAGATTCTAATTGAAAAGGCGAAGCACGGTGATGAAAAGGCCTTTAAGCAATTATATGATAATTATTATCGTTTGATACGATATATTATATATGATGCGATAAAAGATGAAGAAACAACAGCTGATTTATTATCTGTTACTTTTACTAAGGCCTTCAAACGTCTCGATTATTTTGTTGAAACTATTTCTTTTGAAGCATGGTTAAAAACTATTGCGGTAAATACAGTCATTGACTATATTAGAAAGAATAAGAATCAACAAGATAATATCTCTATAGATAATGAGGATAATACAATTCAAATATCTAGTGATAATGATCCCGAAACTGATTTAATTAAATCAGAGTCAATAGATATTCTTAGAATTGCATTAACTCGACTTAGAGCCAAATATAGGAACCTTCTAGAACTCAGATATTTTGGTAATCTAAGTTATGAAGAGTTAAGTGCTGAGCTTGGTATACCAGTTGGAACTGTAAAGTCTGACTTAAACAAAGCTAAGCATAGACTCAAGTATTATTTTCAAAAAATTTCAAAAACTAACAAAACATGACAACATTCATTGTATCTATGCTAGTAATTACTGGTATCGTTGCAATCGCACGATATTACGGTAGTTCGTCAATGGCAAGCAATTTATTGCTTACTTTGGCATTTTCTGTTGTCGTGGGTCTTGGTATTCAATTCGCTACTAAGGGAAACCATAGTAAAAAAGAGAATACTAAGATTGAAAATTCCATTGCAGTTAGTAATCCTGTATCCACACAGTCTGTTTGCACAGTGTTGGAACCTGTAAAAACTAGCCATTCTGGGGCTGTGAGTCAGGTACAGGATTATAAAACTGTAGTAAAGGAGTTTCCACGATTAAATTCTAAAAAGCTTGCGTATACTGAACGTATAGCTCCACCATTCCCAGATTCATCCTAGATGGATATAACGGGATCACATTATTAGCTTTTAAATTAAATTATTAACTTACAAACATTCGAAAAGGCGAATTAAACATTATCAAAATGGGAAATAATAAGAACAAAGGTCAGAAGACTGACGATAAAACAAAGAAAACTACTGCCGCTCCTGCGGCTGCACCGGCTACACAAGCTAAGAAAGAACAGCCGAAGACTGGATTAAAGGAAGATAAAACTCCTAAACCCGCAGCTCCTACAGCTCCTAAGAAAGAGGAAAAGGAGACAAAAAAGCCTATCACTGATGCTACAGGTACTGTAGAAAATGTAGCAGCAGAAGAAGTAAAGAAGCCTGTAACTTCTCCATTAGAATCACCAAAAGTAGATTCTTTGATTTCACTTATGGGTCCTAACGATCTAATGGATGCAAATCATGCTGCAGAATTCTTATCGGCACTTGAACGTCGTACTGCCCGGATGGATCGTAGTAAACCTATTACGATTCAGATGGAATCCATGCTGGATTACAATATGATGTGGTATGCTGTACGTTTGTCTGTACAATCATTTGCACAGAAACGTGAATGTAATATGCTTACGCCGAACGATGAGCTCATTGTTCAGCAAGCTATTGATACGGCTGCATCTATGGGTGTTGCTCTTGAAGCTCATCCTACAGATGATCCTAATCAGATGCGTCTTGAGTTTAAGGATATTTCCCCTGAAACAAAAGCAGCAGCTGATGCAGAGAATGCCGCATCAGGTTTAGCTTCGACAGTTAAACCACCAAAACATGTAAAACTTACCGAGGAACAGATGAATCCTCTGAATTGGAAGAATGATGATGAAGCGAAAGCTGCAATCACTCAAGATCTTCAAGAATCAGGAGAAACTCCATCTAACAAATTCTTACGTATCTTGGGTAAAATCAAGACATATCGTGAGAACACTACGGAAGATCCCGTTCAGAAGGGAATCTGGAGTAGCGCTAATTTGGGAACTCTTGCAAAAGAGTATTTCAACATTATCGGTAAGAAAGGTATTGTTGTACTCTCTGGACTCATGTCTTCTACCACATCTTCGTTGAAGTTAGGTCAGACTATGATCTTTGCACATTCTCTCTTACGGAAGAATATGAAAGGTCTGAATGATCAAGATGTAGTAGACTTGATTAAAGCGTTTATTGAAGTAATGCACGCAGATCCTGCACAGCCTATAGAACAAGATCCTTGTGTAGTAAAGGGTATTTTGGCTCCAACTCGTGATACGTTTGTACGTATTGCGTTGCAAAAGCCGGCAGAAGATGAACTAATGGATTGGTTCAAGAAGATTATGGGACCGTTTTATGATATCTATAAAGATGAAGTAGGTTCTAAATCTGATGAAGATTTTGCTCTGAAAGCAGCAAACAAAATGATCGAAATACGTAACATGTATGTCGATAAAGAAGCTGCATTCCCACTCTTCACAAAAGAAGATTTCAAGGCTGTAATGGGTAAATAACCTATTATATCAAATGAAAGGTAAATTTGCTTATTTAGCAGTATTCGTTGTAGGTCTTATTATGTCCTACAATACTAACATTTTCAAACCCGAAAGTGTTACGGCAACAGAAACTATTAAAATGGTTCAGTTACCCCCAATTCCAGGTAATTTTAAACTTAACCTGGATTTAGAGACAGGTAAAAGTATCGTGGAAAGTAATATACCCGTTACGAGTACTGATATAACTGTCAATCACCCCACGAAAATCGTGGAAAAGGTAGTGTATAAAAAATCTAAACCCAAAGTAGTATATGAAACAAAAACTGAGGTACAAACGAGACCGGTAATGTTTACTCTACCAACTCCCCGCTCTCACAAATTTGTACCTGAGTATCCTAAAAGTGTAGAGAAATGAAGCAAAAAATAACTAAAACTAATGTAATATCATTAATTGGTATTATTTTATTCTATTTATTTTGTTTATTTTTTGCTTATTGTATTAGTAATTAACTGTGTGCTTACCGTAGAATGGCACCGGGGAAAACGAGTCTCTCCCCCGTAGTAAGAAGCAGGGCATTATATATAGTGGTATTGTAGCTGTACACTTTAAAAGCAATAAGACAGCATATATATATTAGGAATATCAAAGGCCAAGAGGATTCGTATATATAGATAAGTAATACAGGATATGAGAATATGATAACAGCTAACACTGTGATTCAAAAGGTAATATGATAGCTTACTATGGATTTATTACTTTATCCATGAAAAATTAGTAAGAAAATGGGACAGCGTGCTAAACCCATAAAATCTCAGAGAACCGTCTGGCGGAGATTTAAAAAACGCGATCTAGGTCAGCAGACACGAAGACAAATTCAGCAAAGGTATCGGCATCCTAAAGTAAATATAGTTATGAGATGTATTTATGAGTGTATTGAAGTCTACACAAAGGAGAAACCTATGTCCGTGGGTACAATCATGTACGAAATCAAGAAGGGACTAAACACGAGTTGCCCCTTAGTAAATATCCAAAAATTTACTAAGTTTTGACTCCTGACTAACGTTCTCGGGTGTGTCCAAAGCATCCGTTCTGAATCTATTATTGGAAGATATAGATAAGATAAAAATGCTACTGTAGTGTTCTCTACAAGGTACCAAATGGTTTAAATTGGAACGTATGTTTAAATACATATAAAAGTAGATATGAAGGCAGAGAGATTAATCGAGGGTGCTATTAGGTGCTACGTAAAGAAGTAAAACGGTACAATTCCGTAATCTTTTACTCTTAGAAGTAAAGGATAATAGTCTGTATTATTACTTTGAAACATATGGCTGAGAGGCTATGATCCATACAATGAACTTTAAATTCATTAGAATATAATAAGAATTCGAGACTTTTATTATATTTAAGTATGACAGATTATCCGGATTAGGTGCCAAACCTATACTTAATAGAACGATTAATACAAATGTGTCAGTGTTTGCTTCAAGTTATGACACAATAATATATGGAAAGAAGCAGGTTGTAAAACGTGTCCTATAACACTACTACAGAATAACGACACCCTTTAGCAAGGTGGTTACTTCGCAAGAAGTGAGAGGGATCTCAATAATTTACGTTATCGAAAAGTTAAATACGCCGGTAGAAACACCGTTACCTGAGAAGAAAGGTAGAAGTTCAATCAGATCTCAGTCGGCTTTCCGAGAGATAAAAGGCGAAAGTTGGGCTAATGTATAGTCAATGGGCTAAATTCAAGTCTGTTAATCCAGAGAAACGTAAATGTTATGATATTTACCTGAATCCAACGATTCATCACTGGCCCGAGAGTTAACGTCACTCTTAAACAAAAGCGAGAATAACATGTTTAACCTAAGTAGTGGCTACGCCCACGAAATAATAAATCCAGGGGAGTCCCCGCTAGGGATAGTAGAATCTGCTGTTGTATAGTAGTATATGTTTCCTGACTGCGTCCTTGGCAAGCCAACCGTTATTGCTAAATAAAACTAATAGAGTATATTGCGCAACAATATATGTTCATTAGAAAGCGTTTCATGAATCTTCATAGACTGGATACCTGTCGTGCGGAAAGAGTAGTGAAAAGTAGGTGGAAGTCCTCAATATTCGTGCTTGTAAAACAATCCTATGGACGGTTATATAATAATATATATTATTGTATGTAATTCCGTATAGGAAACTTAAAACCGTTGCTGCATTTGTAGGGCAGAACTAGTTAAGTAACGTTAGAAAACGACCGTATCTGTAACGGATTCGATAAAGTGGTAAATATTAACTTCTGGGTAATCATAAGCTACATGACAGGCCAATCTGCATGTGCAACTGTCTTGCAAACAGTTACTTTGTATTTGTGATTACTTGCTGAGATTAACCCCGAGACGCCGGGAAATACTAAGTTAATATGATGAGCAATAGTTCCTTTCTCTTAAGCGTAAGAGAATTGTAAAATCTAAAGTAATGGTATTATAATATGTATATTAAATGTCTTAGATCTCATTAGTCTTAAGAAAAAGCTGTGCAGTATCAATAGTATGATAAGCTATTAATTTATTATATATAGACACTCGTATAAGTAATATTAATTCTGGTATCCGAACTACTTTGTAGAAGCAAGGAATGCAGAAAGGAAGAGGAAGTATCTACCTTGATTTCGATGTAAGTAAATCATTAATATGAAGATTATGCGTTTAAAGCGAAAATATTTATACTTTGTAAAGGATTGTACTTGAATGTACGTAGACGATTAGACACATCCTCTATATAATAAAATCTATACAAAGAGAGCAAAACTCGTTAATTTAAACTCATAAAATATGTAAATCAATTGTTTAACATCTCCGTAGGTGGAATCAACCACGGAATCAAAAAAGGAATTTAAAAATGGATAAATCAGTTATTTTGGCATCACAGTGTGGTGCATCATTAGGTAAATATATTCTCACTATAGAGAAGAACTCAGTAGATCCGAATTATTCACGGAAAGTACAGAACAATGAATTACGGACTAGTCAGCAGATTAATCTGTATTCAATTAAACCTATTAAGGTTAAAATGGCTCAGGAAGTAGAAAGTGCTGAAGGTACTAAATTTGTAGAGTATAACGGCGATTCGAAGTTACGGCTTCAGATTTCCGGTATTAACGACATTGCGGATATTATCCCGAAGCCCAACGCAGAAAGCGTAAAGAATGCGATTACTCGGTTCGAATCAACCGGTGAGATTACAATCTTTATTGATTATCCTCAGTTGACAAAAGAAATAGTTGCTCTGAATATGGAGTCACGGGCTAAGCTCACAGCATTTGTCAACGAACAGATGCGGTTCATTAAAACATTTGAAACTGCAAACGAAACTGAAATTGCTGCTTGTAAGACGGCAATGGCCGCTGAAGGTATCGAAATTAACAATTATTTCGGATAAAGTAAACTATGAGTACGCCTTTAACGAAAGAAGCGTTCCTAGACCTTCAGCATATGTTTGCTGATAAAGACTTTATATCTTTGCTATTCATGGATGAGAAAGAGATAGCAAAGTATATTCATGTCGAAAAAGACGGTAGTGTAACGTTAGGCAGAACACAGTATAAATTTATCAATAGACTCTTTAAAGATGAGAAAGTATTGAGTACTAATGATATTTGTTTACGGCTTATTAAAGTCATTACTGGAAAAGGTGGAACGCGAAACAATGAAGCTTTTGATTGTCTTGTAAAAGATTTTACTAAAGCTTTAGATAAAGGAGATTACTCCTATGCTATTACTCGGATATTTATTGGTTATCGTCTAGGATATCTAAACGATGTTGCAGCAATGCAAGCTTCTTCGGAAAAAGGTGAGGCAATACTTCCGAATAAGCGAGTATTGGTACAAGATGGTTTTGGAGATTTCTATGCGATTAAAATAGGTAAGTATCCTAGTTAATTAAAGTTGACTATTCTAAAGTAATAAGAATATTGAATATATAATAGCAGATGTAACGTAACAATATATTAAATGTAATTATTACTTTTCAAGATATATCAAAGGACTTGCAGATGTAAGTCAAGTCCTTTCTCTATATCTTATAAGGCTATGATAATGTATCTGTAATGGATACTAAGTGAAGGAAAGCTTCAAGAATAAGACGAAGATGTCATATCGGGATGAACATAGCCACAAAGTACAGGTAGTTGATCATATTTAAGTATACTTTTATGTTTAATCAATTAAAATCAAAAGTATATGAAGAAAATTAAATCAACTGAAATTATTGAAAATCGTAAGAAGTATGACAAAGAGATCAAAAAGATGTGGAATATTATTCGTACTGAAAATTTGATCGATAAAAACGCTACACGAAATTACGATATGAAAGCGTTGTTGGATACAATTACAGAGATGTCCAATAATCGAATTCAGACCAAGCTGGATTCAATTGCTATTAATCTAGGTTTTAAGAGTCGTAAAGACTTTCCTAAAGAAAGTATTTATCCTATCATTTATACTCTATCTGAAAAGAATGAGTATTTAGTTCAGTTGGGATCTATTCCGACTATTAATCCTGGTTTAAAAGCTAAACTTGGTAAAAAGAAATTGTTTAAAACTGAAGAAATTACTGCAGATTATATTACTAAATTAAAAAATAAACTGCAGCTGGAAATCAATGCTCTGAAGAAGAAGCTTGAAGATTTCAACAGTAATGCTGAAATAGATATATCTACTGCATATATGTATTTAGCAGCATAAGGTAAACTGGTCTCCGTAAGTTATTTTGATATTTTTAAATTGTGTGCCTTCTTAAGTTAATAATTCTCTTCAAAATAACGAGTGGCAAGTGGGGTTCGAATCCCCGGAGACCAACAAGTCTCGAAATATTAATATTAACATTTTAAAAAGTAAAGTCATGAAAAAAGATATCAAATCTCAAACAATTGACAATTCTACCAAAAAATATTCGGTAGAAAGCAAAACATGGAAGTCTGATGTATGTCAGGCTTTGAAATTAGGTTATAAAGTAGAAGCTTTAAATGAAGAGCAAGCCGAATATATTAAGAAGATTGAAACTAAGCTTGCAGAAAAGGCTGCAAAAGCCAAAGTAAAAGAAGAGATGAAACAAACTCTTCTGAAAAAGATGTCAGATATAATGAAAGCTAAAAAAGCAGCAATAGTATCTGCAGCTAATGATCTAGCTGATAGAATTATTCTTCGTGCCATTGAGAAAGAAGAGCAGAAGAAGAAATTCGATGAAGCCGACAAGAAAATTAAGGAGAAAGTCAAGAAGGACAAAATGGCAATAGTCGAAAAGAAACGTAAACGTAAAGCAGAATTACGTAATAAAACTATTCCTAGTCCTGAAGCTATAGCTAATGCTAAGAAACAACAAGATTTTCTTGCAAAAGCTCATGCCGCTAAACGTGAAGAGATTGAAGCTCGTCTCGATGAGAAAGAAAATTTCATGAATCAATCTGCAGAAGAATGGAGTAAAAAACATGAAGAACGTATTAAACGTAATACGGAACTTGCTCTCAAACGATTGCATCACAAAGAGATTAAGCTCAAACGTACTACAAAAGCTGAAAGAATTGAAGCAATTAAAGCTAAGAAAGAAGCTGGTAAAGCAGCTTTCAATGCTGAAATGAAACGTCAAGCTTCAGAAATTGCAGCAGACCGTCAAGGTTATGCTAATCGCGTAGAGAAACGTAGACGTACTGAAACAGAACGTCTTGCAATGATTGCAGAGCGTAGAAAACTACGTAAAGATAAGATTTTTACAGAACATCTTAAACAACAAAAGATTCAGCAATTGAATCTTAAACGTTTTATAGAGTCTGAAAAGGCTCGTCTAGCACGAAAAGAAGAAAAACGCGCTAAGTATCTTACTACGGGTGGAATAAAAGTTCCCAAAGTAAAGAACAATGTTGCTATAGATAAAACTAGAGCAGAGGAATATATCAAAGCTGCAGAAGCAAAAATAAAGGATGAAAAAGTACGTTATTTAATACGTATTGCATCAATTGCTTCATCAGAAATTGTAAGTGATTCTGTTTGTGCATTCATTTGTAAACCAGAAGAACTTAATAAACGTATGAAAGAAGTTCATAACAAACATATGAAAGAAGAACCTGATACATATGTAGGTATTTATGCTTACTCTGGTATCGGTAAAGATCAGAAATGTGTAAGTGAAATGCTAAACGATAAATTTAAAGATCGTAGTAGACTTAATCCGAAAAGTGAAGCAGCATAATATGCAACAGGGGTGCGTCTGTTCAACGCACAATCTAGCGGGATGGCGCAAAGGTAGCGCGTAGCTTTCACGAGGCTGAGGTTGGTAGTTCGAATCTATCTCCCGCAACTAATTAACCGTAGTACTATGAAAATTAAAGGAAAGACTTGCGTAGTCTTTGATATTGAAGTTTTAAAGAACGTATTTACTTGTACTTGTAAGAATACTGAAACAAAACAGATTACAGTATTTGAAATATCTCCAAGAAGAGTAGATATACAAGGATTAGTTACATTCTTTTATGAAGATTATTATTTTGTAGGTTATAATAATATACATTATGATAATCCTATACTAAACTATATTATAATGTTATATAATAAACATTATTTTAATAGTTATAGTACTAGAGAATTAACTGAATCAATATTTAGAATGAGTCAATTAGTAATTGATAAAAATTCTGATTTTGATTTATGGAAAGAGTATAAATACGCTAGAAACTTCTTATCAATAGATCTATTAACAATGCTATATTCTAAAGCTTTACGAGTATCTTTAAAAGAGATGCAAGTAACAATGCAATATAAGAATGTAGAAGAATTCGTAGTAGATTGGCATCAAGATCTTCCTGAAAAGGATATAGATAGATTAATATCATATAATATAAATGATGTAGAATCTACTGAAGAATTACTATATAGATGCGAAAGTGATCTAAATCTAAGAGTAGCTATTGAAGAAGAATATAAGATAAATTGTCTAAGTTTAGATGGTGTAAATACTGGTATGAAGATTCTTGAACAAGAATATATTAAACATACTGGTATTTCTAAAGAAAAATTAGAACAATTAAGGAGTCCTTGTGATCAAATAGATCTAGAGAAAGTAATATTTCCCTGGATTGAATTTGATAGTCCTATATTACAGAATCTATTAAAAGAAATGAAACAACTACATAATGTATCACCAGGAAGAAAAGGATATGAAAATACTTTTATTTTTGGAGATATGAAAGTAACTGTAGGTGTTGGTGGTATTCATGGAGATCGTGGTATAGAAATTATTAAACCACGAGAAGACGAATTATTATTAGATTCCGACGTTAGTTCTCTATATCCTAGTATGATTATAGAACATAATTTATATCCACCACATTTAGGTAAAGAATTCTTAGAGACTTATTCTAGTATTCGTACAAGAAGATTAAATGCTAAGAAAAATAAGAATAAAGTAGTAGATAAAACACTTAAATTATCATTAAATGGTTTAAGTGGTAACTTACAGAATGAACATTCTTGGTGTTATAGCCCATTTACTGTAATGCAAATTAGAATTAATGGACAATTACTACTTTTAAAGCTCTCTGAGAGACTTTTATCTATTGGATGTAAGTTACATCAGATTAATACTGATGGTGTCTTATATACGTGTAAAAAGACTAAATATGAAGAACTACAAAAGATATTAAAAGAATGGGAAGACTTAACTAAATTAAAATTAGAAACAGAAGAGTTTACTCAATTCTATCAATTAGCTATTAATGATTACTTCGGATTATCTCCAGAAGGACACATTAAAGAAAAAGGATATTTCCTTACAGGAATTACTTTAGGAAAAGGTTTATCTCCAAAGATAATTCCAGAAGCTATTATTAATTATTTTATACATAATATTCCAGTAGAAGATACTATTAAATCTTGTAAAGATATACGTAAATTCTTACAAGCTGAAAAGACTGGAAAGCAATGGACAGTTGAGTATAATGAACAAATTCAACAAAGAACTAATCGTTACTACGTTAGTAATAGTGGATACTATTTATGGAAATGGAAATTAGATGATGCTGGTAAAAAGTCTTATCAAATAATGTTAAAAGATCATGGAGTAAGATTACATAATAAATTCTATTCTGATGAGGATCTTCAATGGAAATACTCTCAAGGAGAGACATTCCAAAGTATTTATGATATAGATTATCAGTATTATATTAATCAGTGTATAAAAGTAATTGAAAAACTAAAACCAAAGCAGTTAAATCTGTTTAATTTTGACGAATATTAACAAAAACTATCATACTCTAGAACAGATGAATTAAATTAATTCATTATGATACTAGAAATAGATACAAGTCTATTAAAAAAAATAGACAATCTTTCATTAAGTCAGCTAGTATTTTTAAATCTTGTATTAGACAATAATCAAAAATCTATCAAAGAGGTCAAAGACATCGTTAGCCAGGTCAGCGACAATGATATACAAGATTTAATCGACAGAGGATTTCTTATCAGAGAGGAAAAAGCTAAAAAAGTTTCTTATAAAGAAACTGAACTATTAGTAAATATTATTACTGGTAATGCAGATTTATTTGAAGAATTTAAGAAGCATTATCCTATAGTAGTAGTAAGACCTGATGGTACTAAAGGCTTTTTACAAGGTAATTCAAAGAAATGTAGAACATTATATAATAAAATAGTTAAAAATGATACTATTTTACATAATCATATCATTCAATGTCTAGAAAAAGAAGTATCTGACAAACTTATGAGTGGTAAGATAGGTTATATGAAAACTATGTGGAAATGGCTTACTAACTCTGAATGGGAAATTTATGAAGAACAAATTAATGAACCAATAAAAGATAATCTCTATGGAACAGAACTTATCTAGTCCCTTACCATACAAACATATATCTGTAGCCGCTGATGAAGCTGTTACCTATATAAAACAGCGTAAGAATCATGAAATTGAACCACTTAAAAGTAGGTGGAATAAATTTAATTTTATGTGCTGTGGTGGTATTGAACCAGGATGTGTTTATACTATAGTAGGTGCTTCTGGCAGCGGTAAATCCTCATTTGTAAATACACTTGAAACTGATTTAATTGAACTTAATCCTGATAAGGAATTAGTTGTATTATCATTTTCTTTTGAAATGCTCTCTAGTAGACAAGTAGGAAGAAAACTATCTAATAAGTTGCGTCACACAACTTCAGAGCTATATAGTGCATCAGAAGATGTTTCTGATAGTTTGCTACAGGATATTGAAAAAGAAGTAGAAGTTATTAAACAATATCCTATCTATTATGTAGATGAATCAGCTACAGTAAGTAAGATAGAAGATACTATAACATATTTTCAAAATACGATTGCAAAAGATAAATGGCTTATCGTATTTCTAGATCATACATTATTGGTCGAAGGAAATGATACTAATGACGAGCGTAAAATTATAGCAGCATTAGAAAGAGTATTTATTAGAGCTAAGAAAGTTGGTAAAACAAGTATAATTCAACTTTCTCAAATGAATCGTAATATTGAAATGCCTGAAAGGATTATAAATCCATCAAGTCATTATCCTATGAGAAGTGACTTATCATCCTCAGATTCTGTATTTCAAGGCAGTGACGTTATAGCAGTTTTATCAAGACCTGAAACATTAGGTATTACTGCATACGGACCGTCACGATTACCTGTACAAAATAAAGTATATCTACACTTTTTAAAAGTTAGAGAAGGCAAATTAGCCATACTTGAATATGAGAACGATCTGCAATATAACAACTTAATTGAAGTAGATAGATCTGAGAATAAACCACAGTATTAATTTAATTTTTGGCTAACATGACTACAACATTTTTGAATAAAAAGGGTAACAATAATAACTTTAACTTTAACACTTATGATTTCTTGAATCCGTATTACGAGAAAATCAGTAAGAAAAAAGATGATAATTATATTGATAATCTTCTGACAAAAGCTTTTAAGAATTTAGTTCCTTGGGCAAAGAAAGAAGATAAGAAAGATAACATTTATATCATCTTCGGTGATGAACCGACGAAAAAATATACGTTTGAGAAGCCGAGTTTTACAATTACAAATATTTCTCCTACTTCTCTGAATCTGGAATGGAATAAAGCAGCTACACATTTGTTAGAATGTGCATATTATGCTAATAATCCTACTTATGATTTTATTATCTGTGATACACCGATTAAAGTTCATGGTAATTATATTCAAGTAGGTTCAGAAATTATTCCGACATTTACCAGTTCTGATTTCTTTACAACTATGAAGAAAGAAGATCAGATTAATATTTATAATATTGCAGTAGAAATTAACGCTATTTTTGCTGCGTAATTGTTAACAAAACTTTTCAGATTCTTTCAAATTTTATCAAATTCTTTCGTAACTTATCAAACTATATCTGAAAAGGTAAAAATATCTTAATATGATAATATTACCTACAGAAAAAGTAAAAGCAAAAGTAAATAATCCTAGATTTTTGATTATTTACGGTCGACCTAAAACTGGTAAAACTAGTTGTGTAGCAGCTCTAGAGAATAATTTAATTATCGATCTAGAAGGTGGATCTGAATTCTTAGATGCATTAGCAGTACAAGCAAGAACTGTTAATGATTTTGCTGATATTGCAAATGCAATCAGAGAAAAGATCAAAGAAACAGGTAAAAAGCCCTATAAGTATATTACTATAGATAATGCTACACGACTAGAAGAAATATGTCTACCTTACGCAGGTACTCTCTATAAAGCTCAACCTCAAGGAAAATCTTGGCAAGGTACTGATGTTAGATTGCTTCCACAAGGAGCAGGATATCAATATATTAGACTTGCTGTAAGAAAAGTTATCGATATGTTTAAAGAACTTACTGATAACTTAATTCTTATTGGTCATACTAAGGATTAAAACTAGTCCCTTTAGCTGGTAACAGCTATAGCAAATCTCTTGAATTGCTGGAAACTCTTATACAGATAGAACATATATATTAATAATTCGTTATTAGAATATATGAACAACTTATATAAGACAATCAGCAGCTATGGAAAAATATAGTATTTTAGATAAAAAAACAATAATAGGACAAAATCAAAAAGGTAAAACTTATAGATATTTAATACAAATAAAATGTAATGATTGCGGAAACATACGATGGATAAATCCAAAAAATCCTTTTTATAAAAGAGGAGTATGTAGAAAGTGTAATGAACAATCTTATCGAAATCAAGTATTAAATCTTGAAAATGATACTTTTAAAGTATTAAGTATTGATGAAGAAGAAACCAAAAAAAATCCTAGACATACTAAATATTTTGTACAATGTAAAAAATGTGGAGAAATATTTAGTAGACGTGCAAGCGTTATTAGAAAAAGTCTAGAAAGTATTCAATGTTCTAATTGTAGAAAATTAAGACACAATAAACCATTAAATGTAATTAAATATAAAGAATATTGTTATTATAGATCTGGTGCAAAAGCTAGAAATTTAGAATGGGATCTAAATGAAGAACAATTTGCAAATTTAATAAATAAAAATTGTTTCTACTGTGGAGAACAACCATCTAAAAGACAAACAATATCTTATAAAGATAAATACGAATTAGTAAATGGTATTGATAGATTAGATTCTTCAAAAGGATATACAATTAATAATTGTGTACCCTGTTGTAGTAAATGCAATCTTATGAAAAGTAATTTCAAAAAAGAAGATTTCTTACAACATATATCTAAAATATATAATTTTTCTATTAGTTCAACGACTATTCCGAAAGGAAGTACATCTAAAGTGATTGTAGATGGAAGCGAGAGAATTCCTAATCTTAGGAATATGATATAGTCTATTCTATATGGTGACATATAGCAGTTCATAAGAGAACGTATATAAGAGTAGCGTCTTATATAGAATATAAAGAAGATGATTAATAAGAATGGTGAGGATATGACAGAAATGTCCTTAGATCTTGTAGGTAAACTAGGAGATATTATATGTGGTGAAGCTGATGCAGTAGGTTTTATGTATCGAAAAGGTAATGAAACAATTATCAATTTCGATAGTAAAGATGAAACTACAAAAGGAGCAAGAGCACCACATTTGCGTGAGCAAAAAATAGTAATTGCAGAAAGCAATGAAAACAATGAATTAACATTCCATTGGGACAGAATTTATTTACCAGAAGTTTAAGTTAACCAAAATTAAAGAATATGTATAGTTCCGAAAGAGCCAAGACTATTGTAAAGAAAGACGTAGCACATTTGTCAGCAGGTATTGAAGATAACGTAATGTTAACTGCAATAAGATTTGATAAATCTATTAATGGTAATAGTTTTATTGAATTTAAGTTTGAAAAAGAAGGTAAATTGCTGACGCATACTGAGTGGGAACCTTCTAAGAGATCTGATGAAACTGAAGAAAGTTTTCAGAATAAATGTGATAATCAATTTTCAAGAATTGAACAAATTTTGAAATGTTATTATCCTAATGCTGAAGATCGTAAGTTTATCGGTGAAAACTTCACTCAGTTTGCTCAATGGGTAACCGAAATGCTTAATAAAGCAGATTTGACTACTTTGTTGAGAGTTAAAATTGTATACAATAATAGTGGTTATACTACATTACCAAAGTATGCAAAATATACGTTTATTGAACCAATGTCTTTGGTAAACGAAAATAAATCTGTTATTGTAAAATTAGGTATCGATCAATTCGAGAAGCCTATTGTAGCAGATTTAGAAAAATCTAATCCAAGTCCTTTCTCTATGGGAAGTTCTATGGATGAAAATAATAGCGCCGATCCTAATGGATTGCCGTTTTAAGATATAATTCTATTTGCGCAATAGAACGAAGACTATACTACCTCTGACTTTTGTTATGTAAGTATACCAGATCGTAGGCTGGCACTGACCACACAGGGGGTATTGTTAAAGGTGGAGAAGAGTAAGCACATATTTCTTTAATAAGAAATGAGCAGATGTGTGAATGGACCTAATACAAATGCTAACTAGCATGTATTTAAATGGGGCGGTTCGAGTCCGCCACTCTTCACTTTATTTAAATCTATATCATATGTATGACTCTACAAAAATAAAACAGCAAGATACTCCAATTACTTTGGATTATATCTTATCAAAAGTCACAGAATATGATATTTATGCTAGATATATTGGACAATTTAAGATTGGTTTTATATATAATAGTCCATTTAGAGAAGATAAAAATCCTTCATTTGGAATATTCAGAAGTAGAAAATCAGGTAAATTACTATTTAAAGATCATGGAAATGGTGAATGTGGAGATGTTATTAAATTTGTAGAGCTTTATACAGGTTTAACAAATTATAATGACATATTAAACCGTATAGTAACTGATATGTCTATTACTAATAATACCAAGCTTAAAAGTACAAAGCAATATGAATCTAAAGACACTGTAATAGGTGTTGTTAGACAAGATTGGACAGATGTTGATAAACAATATTGGTCACAATTTGGTATTACTAAGGAAACATTAACTAAATTTAATGTATTTAGTATAAAATACTATTTATGTGATGGTATCGTTAAAGGTATATATAAGAATGAAAATCCTATGTATGCTTATAAAGTATATGATCATTTTAAAATTTATAGACCATTAGCAGATAAATATACTAAGTGGCGTAATAATCTAACTCCTTATGATATTCAAGGGTATGAACAATTACCTAAAAAAGGCGATTTATTGATTATTACTAAGTCATTGAAAGATGTTATGTGTTTATATGAAATGGGATATACTGCAATATCACCATCTTCAGAAAGTACTTTTCTTACTCCAGACGTTATAGATGCCCTTAAGCGTCGATTTAAGCGCATTTTAATATGTTTCGATAGAGATATTTCTGGAGTAAAGAATATGCGTAAAATAAGCCTTAAAACAGGCTTAAAAGGCTTTCTAGTACATAAAAAATGGAAAGCTAAAGATATATCAGATGCGGTAAAACTAAACGGATTTGAAGTTATTAAAAATTGGTTAAAAGAAACATTATGATATGGTTTACTTCAGATCTACATTTCTTTCATGATCGAATACTAGAATTTCATCCAAAACGTAAAGAACTATTTGGAGATACTGTTGAAAAAGCTAAAGAAGCTATGATACAATTGTGGAATTCCAGAGTAAATAAGAAAGATACAGTGTATATTCTTGGTGATTTAGCATTTGGTGAAGTAGAAGATAAAAGAAAACTATTTCAAAGACTAAATGGTAATAAAGTATTAATACTTGGTAATCATGATAAAATACCAGATCATTTAAAATGTTATTTTAATCATATTACTCAAATCAAGAATATTAAGTTTAAAAAATCTGTATATAATTTCTTATATAAAGATCTAGAAATTATTATGTGTCATTTTCCAATATTAAGTTGGGAACATAAAGATAAAGGATCTGTAATGATACATGGTCATTGTCATGGAAAAGTAGATAAAATAAACATAGATTCTAAAGAATTAAGAGTAGATGTTGGTATAGATGGAAATCTAGCTAACTATGATTTAATATCTTTAGAAAAACTTTCTAAACATTTAAATAAAATAGAAAAAGATGGTAACAACGTTTGAATTAGCACTAATTGTATTTATTTCTAATCTTGGTGCTACTTTAGTCTGTGAAGGAATTGAAGCTATAATAATTGCTTATGAAAACTACAAAAAGAAAAAGAAAAATCTCACAGAACAAAAAGATTAAAAATGCTACACCTAATATATATGATGGAATAAAATTTAAGTCTCAATTAGAAACTTATGTTTATAAACAATTAAAGGCTCATAATCTTAAAGCAGAATATGAGCCTATTAAATTTGAATTAATTCCATCATTTGTATTTTGTGGAAAGAAAATTCGTGCTATGACATATACTCCAGATTTTGTTGGAGATAATTTTATTATCGAAGCAAAAGGAAGACCTAACGATGTTTGGCCATATAAATGGAAATGGTTTATGTGGTCATTATTAAATCGAGGTTTGGCTGAGAAGTATAAGTTATTTGTAGTACATAATCATAAAGAAACAGATGAATGTATTAAACGAATACAAGAACTTAAAGATATATGAAAATAACTGCAATAAGTGATTTACACGGTAATCTGATTGACATAGAACCATGTGATACACTATTAATCTGTGGAGATATTTCACCATTAGAAATTCAAAGAGATCATATACAAATGACTAAATGGATTTTTAATGAGTTTCAACATTGGGTTATGAATTTACCATGTGAAAGAGTAATACTTACTCCAGGTAATCATGATTTCTGGTTTGAAAAAATGATTACTCAACCACAAACATATTTATTTGATAAATTAACCATTTTAATTAATGGAGAAACAAATATTTATTCAGATAAAGATGATAAGTATTATAAGATATTTGGTACACCTTATTGTAAATCCTTTGGTTGTTGGGCATACATGCCAGGAAACGAAAAATTACATATGTGTTATGAACAAATACCAGAAAATGTAGATATATTAATGTGTCATGATTCCCCACAGATAGGATATGTAGCTAATATTATGGAAAAGAAGAGCGAAGAATACCCTAATGGTAGACCTGCTGGTAATCCATATTTATTAGATGCAATCCTTGATAAAAGACCAAGATATGTATTATCCGGACATATACATTCCGGAGATCATACACTAACTATGTTTGAAAGTATAGGTACTGAATGTGCCAATGTAAGCATATTAGATGAATCTTATTCGATTAATTATAAACCACTAACAATTGAACTATGATGAAGACTTACGAAAAGATTAACGTTAATTTGGATGAACAGAATATGGTTGAAGGATTCAATCAGATAGAATTAGATATTATGTTATCTTGCGATGAGTATAACGATATGATGACTTACGCTAGTATAAATGCATATGAAAATCTAATTTTATTTGAAGAGTAATGGATATATCTATACCGTATTATGAAGATCTTACTCGTATAAGTAATTCTAATATCGGATGGTTCTTAAAAAAAGGACCAAGATATCTTAAAGAAATGCTTGACGGAAAAGAAGGTCTAAAAGCTAGTTTTCTGGATAAAGGCACTATGATACATGAATATATTCTTCAACCAGAAGAATTTTGGAAAGATTATATTATATTAGATTTTGCAGTGCCCAAAGTAAAGCAACAAAAAGATTTACTTGAATTCTATTCTACTGCAAGACTAGTTGATCCTTTTGCATCTGAAGATGATATATTAATTATGAGTTATGAAGCAGCTTATAATAATAATAAATCTAAAGAGAAAAAGATTCAAGAAGCAAAAGAATTAGTAGAATTATATCAAAATTACATAGAATACTTTAGAAATAAAGATTCTAAAAAAGTAATATCATTTGCAGATCTTAATATGTTAAAAGCAATTAAAAAAAATATGGAAGATCATAAGAAAGCAAATGAATTATTATTTAACTATCCAGAAACATTTGAAGTTCATAATGAATTTCATATTAATTGGGAGTATCCTAATGCTTCTTCATTAGGAGATTTACCATGTAAATCATTACTAGATAGAGTAATGATAGATCATACGAATAAAAAAATAATATTAGTGGATATAAAGACGACAGCTGATGTTTATAATTTTAAACATTCAGTAGAAGAATTTGACTATTGTCGTCAGTTAGCCTATTATTGGTTAGCCATCCATTGGTATTTTAAAAATGAACTAAAACTTAATATTGAAGAATATGAATACGAAACTTATATTGTTGCAGTACAATCTCATGATGGGTATGAAGTTAGAGTCTTTAAATTCAATTCTAAAGCAATTGAGGAAAGACTTGTAACCATAGATTATGCTATAAAACGAATTGCTTGGCATAAAAACAATAATCTATGGGATCATATGAAAGAATATTATGATGAAGACGGTGCTGAAATGATATGCTGATAGATAAATATACTAAACATAGTATATTTTCACTTCCTCAGATTTTCGGTGATATTTTAAGTAAACGTGACTTGGATGATAGTGAATTTGTTAACATGTATATGAATGATGTTAATAATCCACTTCTTTCAAGTCACGTTTTTTTAGTATTTCACAATATAAAACCATATTTGTTAAATACTTTAAAACAACATCATTTATTTCATTGTAGTTATACTATAACTATGAATAAGATCAAATATACAGTTCTAGCTTTTAATAGAGCTTACTGTATACACGTCATAACTAGAAAGATTGAGTATGGATTATACAAATCACTTGGTTATGAAACAAAAATCAAAATATTGAATTTTTGGAATGCTGGAGTAAATGGTAAATTACATAAGTATTTGTTTGATGAAAATACTAAGACTATAAAACCACTAAGTGAAAATATTACACTACAAGACACAATAAAGCCCCAATAGCATAATACTAAAGGGGCTTCTTATTGTTGCCTTTAAAAAATTTAGGGCTGTAGACTAAAAGATTGAAATCAAATTATCATAATATTCTAACTTAGATCTTGGATCTCTTGCTTCATATATACTTCTTAAAGGAGTTGCCTTAATTAAGGATCGTTGTAATCGGTTCAGACCTCTATATGGTCCTTTATTTATTTCTTCTGTAGGATCTTGCAAAGCTACTGTGGTTAAATCACCCCAGTACTGTACTGTAGACCAAGCTGCTGTAGGACTATTAAGCATATTAAATACTTCAATAGGTAACACATTACCACGAGTTTCCAAAGAGGCTCTTAAAGTAAGATATGCTGCTTCTTGCTTCCACCAATTATCCCTGTCATCATCTGCCATAGCACGTATTATGGAAGAAATCAACCAGAAACCCAAAGTAGAAAATAAAAATTCATATGTAATTCTTTTTAAGCAACCTTTTTCATAATCATCTAATTCATCATAATGATCTTTGTACAGTTCTCTTAATTGATCTATTTTACTTTTGTCAAAATAATGTCTTTTTATATATTCATAAGCTGCCGGTATTTGTGCTTCACTCCACATACCAGTAGAATAATTGAACTGTCTCTTAGTTAAGAATTTAGTTTGTAAGTTAACTAAGATAAAATTACGATAAATAAGTAATAACTGACCAATCAAAGTAGAATGTAATTTTGATTTATCTAAATCAGTTAACTGAGTATCGATTCTAGTAGCAATTTGTTTAGTAGTGTTCTTGATTCTATTTAAGGTTTTCTCATCCACTATCTTAGCATACTCTGGTCTTACTACTAATTGATTATCTTTAACTTCAAAAGCATCAAAGAATGTGATGTTTAATGCTTTCCAGGCAGCTTTACCTTTTTTCTTATCTTTGAATTTTCTTAAGAACTGATTCTTATTTACAAATTTACCAGTTTCAGGATCATACTTATTAAAGAAAGCAACAGATAAAGCTAATTTACCTTTAGTAATGATATCACCTATTTCATGACCAAAATACCAATAGTGTTGATTCAAAGCCCTAAGTAAACGAGACTGATTTAATTTGCTAAATGTCTGTTCATTATCTCTAACTACACCTAAAAATTCAAGATAACATAATACCTTGTTTTTATTGTTAGCTTTACCTATATTTTTAATAGCATCTACATAAGCTGGTAACAAGGTTTTAGTTGCTTTAGCAAGTTCCTCATTTCCAAAGTAAATACCAGACATTGCTTCCAATCTATTTTGAATCTTGTTTGTAATCAAACCTGTTAGAATAACATTAAGATTCTGAGATATACCTTGGATTCTTGTATATGCCGCTAAGTTATTTACTAATTTATCAATACTTAATTTAACGTGTTTGCCTTTTGGTAGTTTTACATCAACTTCTTTAGCATCTTTCTCCATGCCATAAACAAAACGATCCATTAAGTCTTTCATTTTGTCATAAGTTTTACTTTCTACTCCAGATATTCTACCACCTTTTTTATCCTTAAAGTCCATTCTACTAACGAAATCTAAAGCTAATTCTAATTCAGGAGCAGCTTCACTCATCTTTTCGTAGTTTACAGCCATTTTGTAGTAATGAATGATAGAACCTACCACGTCATTAGTAATTGCATCAGGATTATCCAACATTTTAATATATCTGGTAGGTATTAATTTAACTAAAGAACCGTCAGACCTTTTAGCATTTTCTATCATATACCTATCATCATCATCTTTTACTGTATATAAATCCTGTGCAGCGTAAGCTATACCTTTTAAGAAGTTATCTTTACTACGGATTTGAGTCCATGAACCACCTTCAATCTGAGGTAATTTGTATTTATTAGCGTATCTCAGGAATCCAATTTTAGAATTAGCTAAGGCCATAACATCTACTAGAGCGTCATATAAGGTTTTCAATTTAGGATCACTAGTAATCTTTTTATAAGCGGCGCTATTATCAAAGTATTTGGGATTTGGTATTACAGTTTCACCACGATCTTCATACTTAGTAAATCTAGGATCATAGAATGGAGATTCTCTATCAATTTCTGCCCAAGACCTATTAGGTATTCTTTCTACGTATTTTGATTTAAATTCATCCTTTGGAACTAATTTACGCCAGAAAGAAGCTGGTACAACGTCACCTCTAGAAGTGTATCTAGCATTTACAGAGAACCATGCGTTAAATGCAGCTTCACCCTGTTTTTCCATACGTTCGTATTCTTCATAGAATTTAGGGTTGATATCCCACTTAGCTATTTCCATTACTCTAGATTTTTTTGATTTATCTCTGTTAGCAATAGCTTCATCGGATATCATTACGTCATATGTATTTATCATAGACTTAACATTCTCAGGCATGGCATCAGTATTAAATGTACCGTCTTCTCTAGCATACAATTTCAAGAGATTCTTTCTAGCGTTTTCATACAATACTTGATTGTCAGATTTAGTTGGATTAGAGGATAGCATCTTAATGTCTTCCCAGAATTCTTCTTTAATTCTTTCAACAGAATTTCTCTCCTCCCATTTCTTGAATAATTCTGGAGAAAGATTCTTCTTAGCAGCTGCTTTAGCTTTGTTGTACTTTTCCATATTAGGTTTATAGTTCAACTTAGCTCTAAGCTTTTCATTATATTGCTGCATTTCTCTAGCTATTTCTAAATCTAAACCAGCTTTTGTAGTACCGTCTGCATAGAATGGGTTTGCTAAATTACGTCTACTATTCTCTAATTCCTGTAATTTACCATAGTCTTCATTAGATAATAATTCTCTATGTATATCACCATTTGTATCCCTAGTACTGTTAAGAAGTAGATTGATTTCCATATTAATTGTATCTCTTCTTGTTCTAGCTTCTTCACTAAGACTATTTGTTAGTTCATAATACTCTGGTACAAATCTACGAATACTATATTTAGCGTGCCATTTATTGTTCTCAGTGTTCCAAGTTTTTAACTGTTCTTTATTTAGTAGACCTGGTACTTCTGATATATCTTTATCTCCAAAACCTAATTTATCTGCTAAATCTCTTTGATATTTGAAAAGCTTCTGATAATGTTCACCGTAATTCAAATCTCTAGTCATAAACCCTGTTTTATGACCATCTTTTGTTTTCTCATGAAAATAAGCCAATTTAGCTTTATCTACTCGGTCTAACAAAGTTAACAGTTCTTTACCTTTAATTCTTTCTTCATCTGCTACAGCATTCTTAACAGCAATTATCTTATTCATCATTATTCTAACTAATTCACTATTAGAGTACTGTGTACTACCAACCCATTGATCCCACAAGTTAATATCTAAATCACCTTCTTCTAGAATGTTTTTCAATTGATCTACAGTATAAGAACCAGCTTTGGTAGCTTCTTTTATGAAATTATCTTTGGCGATTATGTCAACTACATTATTGAAATTTCTAACAAGTTCTGCATAATTGCCCATGATTCTTTTTAACGCTACTTTTGTATCATTAATCAATTGTTCATTATTGAAATAATCAAAAGTAGTATCATCATCTAGCATATTCTGCAAATTAGTAACAATATTGTTATAGAATCCAATATAACCTTTTTTAATCAGATCCAATTCAGCATTAGAGATTTCATGATCGTTACCATATTTAGTAGCTTCTTTTACTTTGGATAATATTCTTAAGGTTTCATCTAATGCAGAATTGATATCTTGATCCATGTAATCTATGAATTCTAATGTGGCTTTATCGTTTTCTAACTGATTTAATCTAAATTCTAAAGCTCTCAGTTCATCTAGTTTATTTGGATCTGTGTATTTAGAATACTGGATATCTTTCATTCTACGCTGTATAGAGGACATTAACTTATCATATACATTATTGATAGAAGTTGGCACAAATGTGGGTTTATTAATGGTCTCATTAGCTTTCAAAACAGCACTTACAGAAGCTTCTCCTTTACTTACATTTTCTGGAGTAAACTGGTTGGAGAACACAATAGATTTGGCTTTAATTGCTTTTACAGCATCATTTTTGTAATGCTTCAACAAGTCATTAAATAGTTTAGAAGACTCCCCATTGGGAGTCTTATCTAAACCATATCCATTGTTTTCTGAAAGAACATAATATGCAGCATTCTCACTACCTAATATTTCTGTATACTCTTTAAGTAAAGCTGCAACTTCTGGATTTTTAATATTTAAACACTGCATAATTATTCACATTCTTTTTTACGTTGTTTACCCATTTTATCTAATTCTTCCGTAGCAGAATCATTCGCTGCTTGTTTCAAGTCAGCTGCAGTAGCAGATACAAATTCTTCATCTAAATCATAATCCTCTACTACTTGTTGTTTTGCTTTTTCTAAAGTCTGAACCATTACATAGTTCTTTGCTCTAGATACTGCCACATACTTCAATTCTTGTCTTACTTCTTGACCATTTTTATCATTAAACCCAAAAGTATTTATACTACTGTCGTTAATTAAAACTTTACTATAAGTACCACCTTGAGATTTATGAATTGTGTGAGCATATCCGTAATCAAACGATTTTCTAAGCTTTAATCTACCGTTAGCGTCTTTGATATCTCGCATAGTGTGAATTTTATTTTGTATCCTATTAATTTTTTCAACAACAGATCTAGCTGCAGTCGGATTTCCCTCAGCTAACAATTGCTTACGCATACTCCACAAGGTCTGTATATATTCTTGAACTTTTATGATATTTTCATCTGTTTCAAAATTAGATACTACATCAATAGTAAACGAAGAAGCAGAAGTATCTATTGCATCTTTGAGAGTAACTTTATATCCTTCCATACTTATACTTTCTTTTCTGTCAGGATATGTTAAATCAATTTGAATAGTAGTGGGTTTAACACTTTGCACTACGTAGTCTCCACTATTCATTAATTTGTATTTCTTTCTTAAAGAATCGTATTCTCTATTAGAATAACCCATTACAAGTTCGCCTTCATACAGTTGTGCTGGTCTCCTACCATACAGAATTTGTCTTATTGCAGAGTTATAAGCTTCTACAGAAGAGTTTGTCGCAGCCAATACTCTAAAATATAGAGGATCTTGTGAATCTTTCATTTCTTTTAATGAAGTTCTAACAAATTCTCTAATTCTAGTTTTATCTGATGAATATTCAACTCCTTGACCATTAGGAGCAATATCTGTCTCATAGCTAAAGCCTTCTCCATTTCTTACTCTAGTAGATTCTTTTAATATAGGGTTATCCCCAGTTCTTTCTACTTTGGTTAACTGCAATTGTGCACCATCATTTCTAAATACTTTAGATATATTATTTGCTTTTACTGGTCTTAATTGACCTTTATCCCCCATAAATATAATCTGAGCTCCTTTCGCTGCAATTTGCTTAAGTAAGAAATCGTATAGACTGTCTTGAATCATTGAAGCCTCATCAACTATGACTATTGAAGCAGCTTCTATTTTAACATCAGCTACTTGTTCAAATTTCAATTTATGTAGATCAAATACGTCTTCAGTAATATCAAAATCAGGACGCAATCCCAATAAACTTTGAAGTGTAATTACTTTTGCGTTTGGAGTTTTTTGTCTAGTCACAGCATTTGCTCTATGAGTTGGAGCTGAGAAAATAATATCTGCCTGTATTCTACGCTTCAAATATTCATTAAATATACCCATAATAGTAGTCTTACCTGTACCAGCATAACCAGACAAAGTAATAGATGTATCATCTCCATTGACAAATGCTTCTAACTCTTTCAAAGCAGATTTCTGTTGGTCATTCAATTCAAAATCTAATTTAACCTCTAAACCGTCATCAAAAGTATATACATATTTATCTTGTATTTGCTTAGTTTCTTCAACAGCCTGTTTTACTTCTTCTACTTTAGGTAAAGCTTCTGCTAAACCTACTTGATTAGCATATTGTTGAAGTTCATTAAATTGAGTAGGAGTTTTTGAAGGTTTTGCAGTTTGCGCATTTCTTAATTCTTCTCTTACTTCCATTAATATTCTTGGAAATTCTGTACCCCATTTACCTTTATCTTGAGTATGAGTAAGAATTGCATCACCTGTGGATAATAATCTTTGTGCTGCATTTGGGTTTTGTTTAAAAGATACTATTAATAATATTTTCATAATATCAGACGAATCTCTATCCCAAGCTTCCTTGTTTAATCCTTTTATACTTCTACCTAATGATTTAGCTTCTGCACCAGAAGCAACCATTAATTTCTTACGTAACTCTGGTATTGCGTTTTGATTAGTATCGGAGTAATAAATTTTAGATGCTTGAAAGGCTCCTTCTACAGTTTGATAAGTGTTACTTACACCCAGACTCATCAAAATATTGTATATAAGCTCAGGTTTTTCCCAATTCTCAAAAGATTCAACAAAATCAGCAGTAGATATAGGTCTAATTGCAAAGTTGCTTAAATCTGCATTTTCACCAGTACCAGCATAGATGTTAATTGTTTCTGAAGATTGTTCATCTACAAATAGATTTTGTTGAGTAGGAGATTTAAAGACACTTCTAATAGTTTCTCTTACTTGGGAATCAAATTCAGGAGACACTTTAGAACCACGGTTACCTGCTACATTCAATGTACCAATGTTATTATCTACAAGCCACTGTGCTAGTTCTTGACTAGTTGGATTTAATAGAAATGGTTTGTTATGAGCCTTAGCAAATCTTTGTGTTGCAATTCTACCAGCGCTATCTTCATCTGTGCTAAAGTATACTGTTCCATCAGAGTTAATGACATTTTGTTCAGTTCTTGGCAAATAGAATTCTTTACCTTTTCTACCGGCTTGTAATTCAGGAGCTATTTCGGTTACACCAAACTCTTGTAAACTAGTATCTGGTCCATTCTCAGTGTAATAACCTGGAGTAGTAGTACCACCCGTTTCTAATCCTAACTCTCTACCAATTTCCAAACCTAAACGATCTATACCTGTTTGACCACCAGATATTATCTTTGTAGTAGGAACTGTATTAGGTTTTTTTGCCACAGTAGATACTTGATTGGTAAGAATTAATTCATTAAAACTTTGTTCAAATACTATGTTATCAGGAATAGGTTCACTGCTAAACATATTCGCCATTTCTTGATTTGAATATGCATTCAAATTTTGTCCAGTACCAGAGTAAGCTACTAAAAATTCTTTATATGGATTTTCTCTAGCGTACTCATACAAATTGTGAATTTGTTCTTTTATCTGTTCAGGAGTTCTTGAAGGATGTGTTCGTTTAGTTAAATCCTTAGTAATAATAGCATAAGACTGACCCTGAGGACCTTCTGGATTGCCATATTCAGCACCAAATTTATTTTTAGCAATCAATGCTGCTCCTTTGCCATGTCTACCCTGAGTATTACTGCCAAATACAAATATTTGATTTGGCTCTAGTGAATTTATCATCCCAGTGTAAGTTTTTCTAGATTTGGTAGATATCTGTCTTTTTGCGCCATATTCAAAATTATCAAGATACTGCTGATAAGCTTCTTGAGATGCAGCTTCACCATTTCTTGATTGATAAGTCTTAGACCATTCTTGATAAGCTAAAGGTTCAGTATTCTGTAAGTCAACGTTTTCAGTAGCTACAGTCTGTAAAGCATTTTCATTGAATTCTCCAGCTTGATTGAATATCTTAGTCTGTAAACTAGCTTTGACAGGAGTTAAATCTTGTACATAAGTTATAGCTTTAGATGGAGTAAAATCCAAACCGGTAGGTACTACATTATTATAGCCTACTGAAGATTTCTTAAAACCAAATTCAACAAGTACATTACCCTTATAACTTAAACCTTTTTTATTAATTAATTGATATACTGGTACTTTATTTTCATCTATACCGATGTATTTGTATAAGAAAGTAGTTCTAGGATCATTATTCTTATCTAATTTAACTTTCTTGTAAAGATAATGTATAGGATTACCAGCTTCATTATAACCTACAATGCCCCTAAATTTACTAGATTCATCATAAATTATAGATGGTATTTCAACTTGTTCTCCTTTCTTATTGGTTACAAATAATCCACTATCATCATGAGCAACAGGTCTGTATACTGCTCTACCTTCTTCTTCAATAGTTTCATAGCTAGAATCCAATTTATAGTATTCAATAGCAGGAACTACGTGATCATTCCACCACAGATTTCTAATTACCTCTTGTAAATCTATTTGGGATATAACGTTTTCAGGATGTTTTTCCAATTCTCTAATATAATCAAAATACCCTATTTCTTCTCTTATGGAGTTAGGAACATATCTAAATATATTATTTTTACCAAAAGCATCTCCAGAAGTGTAGAAAGAATATATTGCAAGATCTTTAGCAAATTCTCTTACTTCTTTATAATCACTTTCGTAGAGTTCTTCCCAAGCACGAATTATTTCATTTTCTAAATTATTATCACCACTCTTATTGGGTTTATATGCAATGAAATCTGGTCCTTGTAATTCTGCGTCATCTTCTTTAGGTCTACTAAAGATATTGTTAATTAACACATTTGAAAAACTACCATCACTCCCAAGTAATGAAGGGTATTTGCCTTGTAATATATCGGATTTAAGTCTATCTAATCTTCTAGAAATACTATCCTTACCAAACAGCATACCACGAAATCCCATTTGATTATCTTTAACATACTGATTAAAGAATTTAGTCTTATAGGATACTTCCATTGCTCTAGTGATGTTGTTAATATATGTATCATCACTTATTGCATAGCCTTTGGTATAGTATTCAATTAATGATCGTAAGGTTTCAAATTCTGGAGTAAGTCTAATCATGACATTCTGGAATGCATTTCTAGGAAATACTAATCCATCGATCATTTTCTTACCCAAGAATGTATTAGTAAACACTTTCAAAGGATTGTCGAAAACAGCCTGTTCAGTCATATACTGTTTCCATTTATCCAAGAATGCGCTTTGTAAACCAAAGTTATTACCAAATCTCTTAGTATCAATTTGAGATAAGTTAGTTAATTCTGACAAACTCTTAGAAAATGGAGTTAATTCTTCATAAGCCTTAAGAATTAATAATTGATTATAGTACCAATCAAAAGTTTCAGTTTTCTGCAATTGTTTTCTAAGATGTGGTACAGTAAACATAGTTTTTCTTTGATTAGTACCTACACCTTTATCCTTAAGATAGTTCAGAAGATTCTCTTTCTTACCACCGGATAACTCTTTTGCTTTCTTATAGTAATCGTTCCAAATTTTAGTAAATGCTAATCTTTCAGGATTTTTACCAGCAGGTATTTCAACCCCATAAAAACCAGAATATTTATCATATTCGGTTGCATAGTCTTTTAATATCTGTTGAGGTAAGAAATAGAATGTACTTTCACCTTTACCACTTCTAATTAAGAAGTTAGTCATGTTAAAAGTTAATTTACGTACATTCAAACGAATAATATACGGGTCTTTAGCTACGTCTACGTGAGCATTAATCAAAGCAGATAACCAGTCTAAAACATTGATCTTATTTGTATCTTCACTTTGAATGTGATGCAAATCACGTATACCATAATCGCTCAATACTTTATTTGGTTTGAAATTCAATTTAACTAATTGAGTTAATACTTGATGAGCATTAGCTAATGCAAACGGACCAATACCAAACTTACCACCATTCAACTCAGCTTTAGTTCTACTTTGGAATGCTGGAGTAGAGAAATATAATTGAGATTTACTAGTTCTCTTACCTTGACCAGTTAATTTATCAACATCCTTAAGAATTTTATCTTTCAGATAATCTGTCACAGTATCAAGAGGCTGTCTAGCTTCAGCAAAGTTCATAGGATTACTAATTACTGATAAATACATATCAAGAAGCATATTTTCATTTGCTTCTCTACTATTTACTTCAAAATCAGTTTTACCATTGTATCTCTCATAAGCTTTTCTTACTACAGTCTCATCATCCAAACCTGTGGCTCTTAGTCTCTGAACGTATTGATCTTTTGTTTCGAACTTGATTCTATTACCATTATTATCATAGTTATATCTGGCAATAAACAGTTTATCAATATCAAAGTCTGAACCTGTTAAAGCGGTAAATTCATCAGGAAGAGTAATAGTATCACCAATCTGTTCAGGATAAACGTCTATCACTTTTAAAGCCGCTGTAGAAGCTTGACCCTGTGCAGGGATACGATAACCCATCGCTATTGCCTTTGTATCTGGACCAATTATATCGTGTTTTATTAACCACGCTTTAGCTTGACTGAAAGTCATTTTATCATAATTAGGTATAATGTGTTTCAATAAGTTAATTGATATAACACAATCCATACTACCATCATTATTAACAAAATTAAGCTTCCTTACACGGTTAGCATCAGATGTTACAGCTAATCTATTATATAATATAGAAGACATCTGAATAAACATACCACCAGGTAGATTAGTATCTACTATGGCTTTATTCAACATTGATATAAGACCACTTTCAATCCAAGAGTTATCAGACAAACCTGAAATAGGAGCATTAGTATTGCCATCTTCTACAGTAAGACCATTCAAAACATTATCGTTCATGTTTGAATTTTCTGCTTTTCTCTTAAGAATATTGGCAAACTTAACAATACTAGCTTGTGGATTATTGGCATCAATACCGAAGTCTTTTTCTATACTCTTTCTACCAAATTCAGTAATAGCATTATGTGCTCCATTGAAGTTATCAATAACCTCTTGTCCTGAGTAAGATACACCGTTGGGAGTAGTATATGTCCAAGCTGTTCTAATGTTACCCATAGCTGCTTTTTGAGCCTGAGATACAAACATCTGTCTATCTGCATGGTGTGGATCAGTTACTAGCTGACGTCTAAAATTAACTAAAGACTGTTTGTGAGTAGGCATATTCATCAAACCCTCGATATCTACCTTAGTATTTGATTTATCTGTATATATCTTAGATTTAACTTCTTCGACTCTTTGACCAACCTTGACTGCAGATTCAAACGCAAGCATGTGTATGTTTCTGGCTTGCATTACTTTTAATACTTCTCCCATATCCCCTGTAGAGAATATTCTATGAACTGGGAACATAGCCATTTTGTCAAATACAGGTATGTCTCTCTTTGCATTTACATCATAATGATCACCGAAATACATCAATTTCAAAGGTTTTAATGTAACGGCTAACGCTTCATTATAAGTGTCCGGATCAGCTTCATAGTCTGTTTTAGGGTTATTCAAGATGTCAAAAGCTTTAGCTACTTCTGGAGTCCATCCATCAATTCTTCTCACTAATTCTTTATAGAATTCTGGAGATATAAGCACTGTAGCATCTGTTTGGTTTACTTTGGTATAACCACCAAATTTACTATCAACTACAAGATTAGCAGCATCTTCAACGTCTTGGGGTAATGCTTCACCACTTTCATACATCGCAAGAGCTTCTTCTTGAGTCATGTCATGCATTTCTTGTAACAATCTTACTGCAGCTGATTTTTTAGCAAATTCATTGATTCTATCAAGCTGTCTACTAGGTATCACATTATCTGATAAAGTACCTACATTAACTTCAGTTAAGTTTGATAATTCATTACCTTCTCCATAATCTATTCTAGGAGTAACACCAGTTGACAATACCTCACGAAGACGTTTGATTTTGTCTACAGGATCTTTATAATATGCAGGATCTTTAATAAATAACTTCTCAAACTCTATTACTGAGGATATAGTATTAGCAAAATAATTTGCCATCAATTCAGTAGCAGCTAATTCTTTGCTATATTTTGATACTTCTTGACGTTTTTTATAGTGATTTTCTGCATCATCTAATGCCTTCTGAGGAAGTGCTAAACTCTTTACACTAGCAAAATCTCTACCATTCCAATCAATAATACCTATTTCCTTCGCATAATCTAATTCATCTTTAAAAGCATCTATTAAATATTCATTCATTAATAAAGCTTTATCAGAATTACTCATCTTAGCCCAAGCTGCTTTTATTTGGTTTACTACAGATAATGCTAAATCATTACCGCCAACGTCTTCAGCAAGTTTGAGAGCTTCATTGAAGTCAGAGAAATCATCTACAAATTCAATACCACCTAAGGTTGGTTGTTCTTTAAGTTTAAAGAATCCATTAAAATATCTAAATCTGTAACCATTTCTGTTACCAGTATCATAGTTCTTTACTTTTTGTTCCTTTGTCAGATTACCTTCATTCTTATAGTTGAATTCAATAGTATCTAATTCAGTTTCAAAGTAATTAATAAATCTGGTCAATACCTTGGCATTAAATTTAACTTGATTGTTAGTAGTATCTAAAGGTTGATTGAAATTGTTGATAGCTGTGCCATATAAAGTATTATATGTCTGAGAGTCACCCATAGTGGGTAAAATAATTCTACCTTTTTGCGTGAGTGTCATTTTAGCAATATAATCTTCCAATGGTGAAATTTCTGTATATTTACGCCCTTTATCACCACTACCCTGTTCCTTGAAATAAACCAAAGTTTCAACACCTATTTTACCAGATGTAGTAGGATTATTATAAAGATTTGTAAGTAAATAAGAACCTTTAAAGTAATTAGGATTAGCATTATTACCAGTATTATACAATACTTTAGTAAGAGCTTCTACTGTGGCTGGATCGTTATCAAGATTCTGAACCATATCTGTCAAATAGTTATGATCAGATATGGGGTATAACAACTTACCATCAGTAGATAATACAGACAACTCATCTGAATTAGGATGTGTCATACCATAAGTTTCAGACAATCTGCCTAAGAATTTAGAATCATCATAGTATCTGCTGATATGTTTATTAAATGTACCAGGTACATTGCCAGATGGTTCAATCTTCAGTACATCTTTTAACTTGTTGCTGAATAAGAATGATAAACCAGCATTACTACCATCAGTAAATAGGTTTACTAATTGTTCTGCAGTATTTGAATCATAGTATTCTTTAATCAGAAATGAGTTTAATGTAGCCATATCCACAGATATACCTGCTCTACTCAAAAGTGATAATATATGTTCCTTTATTTTGATGACATTGGCTTCTACGTACTCTTTATAAGTCTGACCATTCTTAAGCTTAGCATTTGGTTTATTCTTATAATTCTTGAGTAGATTATTAATCTTGTGATAATCATCTAATAATAATTCTACATTAGTTTTATTATCAGTAGTTTTCAATGTATAACTATCACCATCAAAATTTATTAACTCAGTCATTCTAAGTAAACCATAGTTCCAACCTTCAATGATGTTCTTAGAGATTTTATTTGCATTCTCATCCTTTACATACAAGTTAGTTTGATCATTACCACTAGTATTTTCAATCTTTTCAGACAAGATACCAATAAGTTTATGTTTAGCTTTTCTAAAGGTATTTCTAAATTGAGTCTGTAAATTCTCTCTAGCTATTACTTGGGCTTCTGATTCTCCCGGAACAGTCTTTGATATCTTATACAATTCTCTGTACAATGTGTCAAAGATAGGTAATGATTTTGCACATTTAGCACACTTATTCATCATACCTTCGAATGTATTCTCTGAATGCAATTCATTGATAATGGTATTCCACGTAGAATCAAAATCAACCATAAGAGGTAATCCTGTAACAGGACTCAATACAGTTCTAGTTTTCTGTACTTTTGTAATGGTACCATCTTCTTTCTTAACTTCTGCCTCATAGAATTCTCTTTTAGGCATAGTAGCAATGAAGATTTTAATAGATGCTAAAGCATTATCTTTTACTGAGGTCTCTAATGACTCACGGATATATGTAGCCATTTGATCTCCTACAGCAGAACCTTCAGCCTTTTCATCTATTTCTTGGTCGATATTTTCCTGTTTGTCTACAGCTCTGATTTGATATTCATTCAGTTTCCTTATAATTGCTGGTAAGAATACACTGTCAAAGGTTTCATATATTTCTTTTCTAGCCTCTCCTTGTTCTTTGGTGATCTTTCCGTTTTCTACAAGTTTGTCTGTCAAAGAAGGTTCCAAGGCACTCTTTAACAAACTATAATTTAAACCTGTTAAATCATCTCGCATCTTTATGTTATTCAAAGTAAACAAAGAAGCAACTAATGAATTAACACTTTCTTTAAATTGTGTATTTGTAATGTTCTTAAAATTATGACCACCCAACTTAAATGGAGCTCCTGCACCTTTATAAGCATTTAAGAATTCCTGTACAGCTGCAGAATTCTGTTTAGATCTACTATAGTATCCTGTATTAATTCTATCAAAGATGTTATCAATAGTAGTATCAGTTCTCCAAACCCATTTACTAATAAAGTTTTTAATTGCTTTCCAAGCTCTTTTAACGATATTTAAATCAGGTTCAGCCTTATTCAACATGTACTGTCTAAAGTCTTCTGCAAGAGCTTCTTCAACATCTTTATCAGTACCGATTAAACCAGTTCTGTTTCTATAAGCTTCGTATATTTTACGACGTTCTTTAGGTGAAATAGTTAACAATGAGATTCTATGATACGCTTCATGATATAAAGTACCTGTTTCTGCACCCTTCCACAGTAATGTAGAATCCTGCCTAACAAGACCCATAGCGTACACATTGTTACCCAGTGATATAGCGTCATCTACTATAGTAAGAGAATCGCTTTGGAAACCTAATTTCTTTTTGAACCATTCTATTTCCTCGTTAGACACCTCTTTAGTTACTTTACCAGTAAGACGCCTCATAGGAATATCAATATCATCGTCTTCTATAGCAAATGGGTCAATTGTGCCATTCTTAGTGATCTCATTGATCTTCTTTGATTCTTCAGTTAATTCTTCTGGTTCTACTGCAGGAGTACCTGTAGGGATGTTGGCTACATTTTCAACCTTATTTTTAGTTTCTTCAACTGCCTTATCACTCTCTACTTTCTTAGATATAGTTTGAATGTCATCTGCATAAGCAAAAGAATCTTTAAACAATTGATCCTGTAAGTCACTCTGGATTAAATTGTTAGTAACAAACAAACCCATTGTATACATAGGTGCATGTTCTGCATTACCTAAGAAGTCTTCTCTACGTAACATTATTCCAGGAATAGCTTCTTCCCATATATAAGAACGACTTTTTGTAAACGCTTCTTTTAAAGAAGGTATAGCATCACCTATAGGGCTAAAGAAATTCTCTCTATTAGCTCTCCAGTGAAATCCCATTAAATCATTAATAAGATCTTCTTTGTCTTGAGAAGACATATTACCTACATGATAAGATTTTTCTCCTACTACCAGATCACCTTTATCATTTACATAAAGCTGTTTCTTCTTCATCCAATTGAAGGTAGGAATATCAGATGTAACTTTGGTTTTATCACCGAAACGAACCATAAAGTCAATCAATTCCCCAGCCACAATCTCTGTATCCTTGTAATAAGACTCAGGAGAAGCTCCATAATTCAAAAGTAAATCTGCAAGAAACTCAGCTTGTTTTCTATCAAATCTTTGTAAATTAACTTGTACAGGTATCTCTGAATTATTAAGTGTACTAGATTTGGGGGGATAGATAAATAACTGACCACTACCACCAGTACCATTCAATATTTCACCACCAGCGCCAAGAATCAAACTGTCAGAAATAATACCATTACTGATACCAAAGGTTACATTTTCTGGAGTAATGTCATACACATTGGATGGAATTGCAAAACCTTTTACTTCTTGTACAGGTCTGAATACTGCCTTTTGACCATTTCTATTTACATTATATCTACCTCTAGTTCTACTGATAGTACTTGGTACAATAACTTCATTCTCTGTCTTATTTTCAATGGCAGTAATGATTGCGTTTCTAAAAGATTTTAAGTCATTTATAGAAACTTCATTAGCTTGTTCAATTGTATTAATATCTTCTACTGTAGCTCTATCGCGAATACCTGCAACATCTGCATCAAATTTAGTTCTAGCTCCTTTGGGAGTTTTAAGTGCTAAAGCATACTTACCTGTAGGATGTTCTACACTTAATATGATAGAGGCACTATCGTATGTAGTCTTATCACCTTTTTTGTATGGCTTGCTACCTTTTTCAGTGTAAGATTCGTTGATAATAAATTCACAGAAACTGTCTGTAAAGAAATTAGGATCTTTGATTCTCTCTGCTAATTCTTTACCAGATTTATAACCCGGTAATATAGGAGTAGTAGAATCTGGTGAGAAGAACAGTGTATGTGATACGGTATCTTTAGCTAATTCTTCTACTTCTAAAGAATCTTCATATTCTCTAGATTCAGAATCCATATCTGTTTTACTGTCATGTTTCTGTTCAGTAGCTAATTTCTTTTTAGCCTGTTCAACTTTCTGTTCTACAGTAATATCTGGAGTAATAGTATCAACTGTTTGTGATACTTTCTTATCTTCATCCGTAGCAGCAGCTAAAGGATCTGCATCAGCATTGGCAGCTGCTCTCAAATCTTTATCTGTAGCAAAAGCAAACTCTTCATCCTCTTCTTCAACATCTTCTACTACTGGGGCTTTTGGTTTATTTTCTTCTGCAATCCTTTTACGTTCTGCTTCAAATTCCGCAGCTAGTTCTTCCAAACTCTTTGTAGGGAATTCTTCATCACGTTTAATTGCTGGTTCTGTTTTTTCTTCAGGCCGCGTTTCAGGTGTTGCTTCAGGAACAGTAGGTTCTGGCGCAGGTATTTCTGTATTTACTTTGGATTTTGCTCTAGAATCCATTACAGGAGATTGTGGTTTTTCAACTTCTTCTCTTTGTACTTCTGGAGCAATTTTACTTGCTGCTACAGTTTCATTGTTGTCTGTACCATTATTAGCCACTTCTTTTTCTGTAGAAGCAACGTCTTGTTCAACAATCTGCTTGGCATTATCTTCTGCAATTCTACTAGATTCATCTGAGTTATTCAGGTAGTTCTCAATTCTCTTTTTGATATTATTTAATACCTTTTTCTTTGATTTGTCTGTAGCTTTATCAAAACTAGTAAGTTTGCCGTCTTCCAGAGTATTACCAAATATCTCATTCATTTTATGCTCTGCTACCAAAGCATCATGCTGAGCTAACATTAAGTTTGCATAGCTATCTACACCTGTCTGCATGACATGAGGGGCAGCTACAAAATCTGTACTAAATTTTGTATCAGCAGCCACTTGAGCCAATTGACTATCAATGTTTTTAATGGCCTTTGGTATAGTCTTTAGAATAGATTTAGCTACAGAATTATCACCATTAGTAATACCAAATTTAGATTTACCATCTTCTGCTGGAGCTTCAATTGCATTTTTTAATTCCTGCAGAGCTTCTTTCTGTACATTTAGTTTAGTTAAAGTAATAGCTGCTAGCTTTTCTTCTGGAGTGTAATTACTCAATAAAGCATCTTCAGAAAGATCTGCATACAATTTATTATCTGCATCCTGAGCTGCTTTTGCATTGTTTACAGCTTCTTGTAAATCTAATTGAGCTACATGCTGTAAACCAATTAATGTATTATATTCTGTAGTACCTGCAGAATAACCTAACTGTTTACCAATGTTCTTAGTAGTCTTAGACTTAGCTAAGTTAAATACATTATTCGCAGTTTTGATTTCAGCATTTATATCTTCCTCAGTAAGACCATCAGGCATATGATATTTAAAATTCTCTAATACTTCAAGTACACTATCTTTGTAATTGAGCATAGATTTTGATGCTCTGTCTGCGTATGTCACAGCTTTATTCATAGCATCTTTCTTAGCTATGTTATCTGCTACCATATCTCTAACAAACGTATTGGCAACGAAGTCTTTACGCATATCAATACCAGCGTGATATGCAGTAGTAGGACCACCTAAATACATACCTAATGCAAAACCACCTTTTACATCATTCCAGAATTGAGGATCATTAGCTAATTCTGATTCAGTATCTATTCCTGATAAGATCTTTGCAGTACGATAATTAGCTTCAGCTAACCCAAGTAATGATGAGAATACGCCAGAAGAATCTTTATCATACTGATTATGAATGTAATCATAGTCAAATATATCCTGATTACCTTCTTCAAAAGCTTCACCAGTAGCAGCAAAACCCATACGAGCTAGAGCTTTAGCACCCTTGCTCAACATGTTCATTTTAGGACTATTATAAGCCAATCTAGCATTAAATCCAGTGTAAGCATCAATAAGCTTATTGTAGTTCTTAGTAGCAGTGTCAGACAGTTTAACTAAAGGTTTTAATGCACCTGCTATAGGTTTAGTTATAATCTTACCCATAGCCTTACCTAATGGAGCAAATATCAAAGCTGATTGTGCTACATCCATTGCAGACAAAGCCATGTTATTATTGTAAACATTTTCTAAGCCATTATCTGCTGAATCTTTTAAAGAGTTTAGAACTTCATCGGAGATTTTAATCTCTCCAGATAAAGTTCTATCTATAATTTCATCATCTGAAATCTTTGTAACATCTATATTAGGATTCTGTTGTTTCAATTGATCTCTACCCATTTGAACATAATCCTGGATAGATACACCTTTACTTTCAAGATCCTTTTCAATTTTAGAACGATAAGCTCCATATACTTGCGCTAATGATTCTCTATGTCTACTATAGATATTACCTGCCAAACTTATCGCTGCCGCAGTAATAGCTGATCCCCAACCAATAAGATTAGATACTGCACCAGCACCAGGAACAGCATTTAATGCACCAGTAGTAGCATAATGTCTACCGAGATATAAAGCACCTGTTGCTAATGCATCAGCCACATAAGAGCCAATTGTAGACATAGAAGAACCTGTTAAACCAGGACCAGCGTACAATATATAATCAGAATCATAGAAAGGCTTATCTTGAGCTTTTTGTTCTTTTATTTGAAATCTGGCAGAAGGTTTATACTTTTCAGATCTAGATGTAATAGAATCATAATAATCCTGAATACTCTTATTTACTTCGGATTGTTCATTTACCCACCAGTCTCTTACCCCATTTAAGTATTCAATTCTCTTATCAACATCTGTACCTTCTGAATCATTGTACTTTGCTAATATTGCATTATACTTTTCAGAATTGGCTTCTAAATTGTTTTTAAGAATTTCATATTGCTGTAAGGTGTTTTGATACTCTTGAGAATTCTTATCCATAGTAGGTAAGACATTTTCAAGATTCAAAAGCATTTTCTTATCATTTAAATATTGTAATTCATAATCAATATCTTCAATGACAGGATTAATATCTTTTACTAATTTAGCTCTCTCAGACATTAAATTGATCTGATCTCTATTATTAGCAAAAGTAGTCCAAGCATCTCTTAAATAACTCTTATCCTTTAAGGTTTCCTCTGGAGTTTCCTTATTTAACAGATATGCGTATTCATAATCATCTAATGGAGTTGTTTCTAAGTTCCTATCATAACCTGTTTTAATATTAGTGATAGGAGAATACTGAGCATTGACCGTATCCATAGCCTTACCTAATAAGGCTGCTTTGCTAGGTGTATTGTCAGTAGGATATTGACCTAATATAGATTTTTCCATATATTATTGTAATAAACTGTTTATTAAACTATCATAAGCATCAGTAAATGATTGCTCATAATTATCATTCTGTAATTTTGAACCACCATGAATATCATTAACTTCCTGATCAAATGTCATTCTAGTCATACCGTGTGGATCAATTGGCTCCATTGTATCAAATGTAAAATATTCACCAGTTAATGGTACATTCCCGCCATAAGCATCATTGTAATCTTTTTTGTCAATGGGTTTGACATTTAAACCTGTTTCCGCAGATATACCCATTGAATTACTAACCATAGATTTAAAACTATCTACATCATAACCAGCATTCTTAATAGCTTGTAAAGGTATTCTTACACTTACTCTCTGCATTAATTGAGGAATGCCATCTACCACTGATGACATAATTCTACCTCTAGGGGTTTTAATAACATCTTTGAATACTCCAGATTTTAAATCTTCTGCAAAGTTTCTTTCTAATCCATTTGTAGTTTCTACATTGTATTTAATAGAAGGAACCTTCATGATTTTATTTACAAAATCAGTAGCTAATATTAAACCACCTGTGTCTGGTGTAACATATCCTTTAGTTACTGAACCGCCTAAATTAATATCAATTTCATTAGAACTCTTAACTTTATTGTAACTATTAAGAATCATACCAGAAGAAGGGTATGTAATATCGTTCAGTACTCTAGTAGCAGCATCGTAATACTGAGGCAATTTATCAGATCTTACTCCGGTTTTAGGGAATATTTCTCCAGCTTTGGTTGCAAACAGGTTAGCAATATCATTAGCAGTTGCATCTGACATTTCTTTTCTATAATCCTTTACTAAGGAATTATATTCTTCTGGAGTAATATTACCAGACATTAAAGCTGATGCGGCTTCTTGGAATTTATTAGTTACAAATCTAGTTTGTGAATATACTGGACTATTTTCTAACTGACGTTTTTCAAATACTACTGCGTCATTATACAGCTTTTTATAAGCGTCAGGGTAATCTACAGATTCTTTTTCTGTACCTTTCTTTTTCAATTTAGCGGTTTCTAATGCTTGCTTATATTTCAACGCTTGCATAGCATAAGGATCTACGGTGGGGTTTTTATGAATGTATTCTTGATTATCTGTATAAGCTTTTTGCATGAAAGCATTAGCTGCATCCTCTTCTGTTGATCCAGGATGATTTCTCATCCATGTTTGCATATGCATTTGTGCTTGTGGTGTAGATAATATTCCACTTCTATTAGCATCCAGTATATCTTTAATTTGCTGCCCTGTAACACCAGTCCAAATAAACCCACCTTCTCTACCAAGATAACTATCCTTCAGATTATTTACATATTCGTTAGTTAAGTCTTTTATAGAAGAATAAGCTAAGGGAACTTCGTTGAATAAACCCGAAGTAGTAGTATCCCAGTTAGTAAAATCTCTATCATGCCATAATGGATTATATTTATCATGTAGCATTAAAGTTTGAACTTGCTTTGCATATTCATCGAAATTGGCAGCATTCTGTTTTAATGTGGAAAGCTTAGCTCTATCTACATTATTTATTGCAGACTGTAAAGCCATTTGCCATTCCATACTCTTTATTGCTTCGGGATTCTTAGCAGCTTGATCAATAATCGGAAGTACTTTACCTCTAGTTTCTGCATCCCAAGTCTGCATATCTTTCATGGATCTAGAACGAAATTCAGCCCATGAATTTGCAGCAGTTCTATAATCTGCTAAAGCTTTGTCAACTCTTTCATTTGCCTGCTTACCCAATGTGTATAATTGTTCAAAAGGAATTGGAACATAGGTGTCTATAAATTGAGCTTGTGCAGGATTGTCATATCTATTTACTGCCATAATTATACTGTTAAACTATCAACTAAACTATTTACTGTACCATATCTTAAGAAATTCTGTAAGTAAGGTAATATCTGACGATCTCTACGTGCTTGATTACGCATTTTCTCTTTGGTCTGAGACCATTGACCTAACTGACCGGCAGCAGTAGCACCAAAGTTTCTTGCAACAGCTCTATTGCGAGCATTTAAATCATTAGTAAGTACAGTGTTCTGTACATATTGCTGACCTAAATTGTTCATCATATTCGCATATTCACCCAAGTACTGATTATTAGCATTGTCTCTATTAGCATATACCGAGGCATTCTGAGCATATTCTCCAGTAGCTAATTGATTTCCATATGCTAAATTCATACCAGTATTAGGATTAAGTCTAGCCATGTTATTACGAGCGATTGCTCTAGATCTTCTATTAGCTGCAAGAGTAGGTTCTATATTAACTTTACGACTAGCCATTGCTCTGTTAATAGCTCCAGTATAAGGATTAAGAACCTGATCTTCTACTTCAGGTTTACGTCTACTCTGAACCCAATTGTATAACACAGGAGATAAACCAGACAGACTACCAAAGTCAAATGAAGATTTGCTAGGTGTTTTAATTTCATCTGGTGTTAACGTAGGATTGAAATCTTCGATTGAAAGCAAAGGAGCATAAATAGGATCAGATGCTAAAGCTGGGTTAAAGTCTGCTATATCTAATAAAGGAGCCTGACTAGGAGCTATTGCTTTTTTATTTATAGTAGCCGCATTTTTGGCAGGTGTTTTCTTCGTTTTGGTAGGTGCATCCATCATTACAAAAGCCTGACTAGGAGCTATTGCTTTAGATGAATCGTTTACTGGTGCGTTTATCCCTACTGGGATTGTTTCCCCAGTAATAGCATCTACGCTATTATCGAATGTTGGGGTAAAAGACTGTAAGATATTTACGTCTCTATCTATAGAACCAGTAATATAATTACGTTTGTATGGAGTTTTATCCATAGCTCTTGCATCACCGCTTCTAGATTTTAACCAATTCATAATAGGTGTAAAACCATTTTCTAGTATTTTTTTAGCTGATTGTTTCTTTGCATCAGACTTCGCTGTACCTGTTTGATTAGAATTAAACTCATCAACAAGCCATTGAGCTATACCAGATCTTTTGCCATCTTCGTATGCCGGTATTCCTTTTACTTTGGGTTTAATACCTTTCTTAGCTTTAACTGCTTCTTGTTCTGTAAGCAATTGTTCATACATTGCATTTGCATTTATCTGATTTAATCTATCAGCATTGCGAGCAAATCTATCTTTTCCTTTACTTCCTTTAGTCATATTAACTAATTTTTTACCTTCTTGTGCAAATGTTTTATTTGTACCCGGTCTTTTAATTTTATCAGATAAAACAGAATCAAGATTAGAAGCATCTACTAAATGATTATCTGTACCTGGTTTACTATTAGGTACTTGTTCAATATTACCAAAATCGTCTCTTATTACTTCATTATTATCTACATAAGCTAAATCTGGTAATATACCACCATTTTCAAAAGTGTAAGCTAAAGAATTATCATCCCAATATTTTTGTTCAAGTGTAGCTGCATTACCTTTCCCCATTGCTATTTCTTTAGCATTTGCTTTAATACGTTTTTGCTTATTAATTGCATTCTTTCTAAAGATACCTGATACAAGGTTTCCAACACCACCTACAACTCCACCTACCGCTGTACCAATACCAGGAAGAATAGCAGAACCTACAGAAGCACCTTTGGCAGCACCTCCTAGAGCACTGCCAGCAATGTCTGCACCAGATCCTTCTTCTGCAAAGCCTTGTAAACCAGCTCCCAATATAGAAGCAATCTCTAAACCTTGATCTATACCAAAAGCGTAAGCTGGAACTTTCTTTTTGTTTATTTTCTTTTTCATATTATATCAATGAATATCTGTATGCTGTACTAATATAAGGAACTTTAAATGTATTACCACCATTACAATCATACTTATAATGACAGATTAAATATTTCCCTTTCATTCTATCTCTATAGGATTTGTTTACTAACTCTTCAGCTTCATTTAATTCTCTACTACTGCGAGGAATACAGAACTTGTAAGTATCTTCTCTATAATCTATATCATCCTGAGTAAGAGTAAAACTAGTTTGCCTTTTAGTTTCAAAGTAGATGTTATCAAAGTTAGTATCGTAAGTAAAGTCACCACCATATTCAACATTATCAAATGTTTTAGTTTGAGGGTACTTATCATTTACTATAAATCTAACATAAGATATCTTATCTTTACCAGTAAACATATCTAATTCATTACCTGAGTTATACTTATATACAGCTAGATTCTTATATATCATTAGTTTATCTGTAAATTCAGCATACCAATCAGGTCTATAAGTATAGAATGAAGTAAAAGCTCCAACTTGTTCATTAAATACTAAAGTCTTATCTTCTAGAGTAAGAAGAACTTCATTATATTTTTTATCATATACAGATATAGGATCGTTTGTAATTATATCCTTATTATCATGTAAATAAGACTGTACACCTTTTAATTTAGATACAGTACGTAATTGATTATCAAAACCACATATTTCATTTCTATCAGCATCATACCAATATACTGTACTATCTGATTGTGTTGCAGTTCTTAATTGATTCTCTTTAGAACCATTCTTAGTAGTAAAGTAATCAAACCTAGTTAATACACCTCCTGTACCTAACGTAAGCGCACCTGCATTATTATCTTGGATAAGAGAACGTTCATTTACAGCAAGTGTGCCAAAAGCGTCAGTTTGCCAGAACAACAAGTTATTCTTAAATAACTTTAAATTATTTATAGAACCAAATCTGGTATCAACATCTAAGTAATTGGCAACTCTAAATTTAGTCCATGAATCGGTTACTTCTAAGTTAGTCTTAGGTTCTGAGTTCATTATCCTAGTATCTGTATGTAAATTATCTATACTATAGATTGATTTACTAACATAGTTTTTAGCTCTAGGTTGAGCAGAATAAGCATCATTATAAGCATATAATGGCGTATTCTGGACATATATAGAACCTACTTGTACTATATCATTCTCTACAAAGTGATTTGCATAGCCTGTACCAGATTCATAAGTCTTAGCTGTACCTACAGTATCCGTTCTCAATGAGAGATTAATAGAAGATTCTAACGGTATATAAGCACCATTATATGCTCTAATTCTTTCATTATCTGGTTGTTCATAATTATCACTAGCATTGTGGTATGCAAACATACAATTAGCATAATCTAATACACCAACATATGTATCACCACCAAATACGTTTACTTTAGTATTACTATTGTCTTTCGCATTGACATAAGATCCTGTACTTATATATACAGAGTTCTGTCTTGTAGCATAACTATTACCACCATAAGGTGTTACAGATTGTCTTAAATTGGCAATGAGAATTGTATTAGCACTTTCTGGTCCAGCAGCTAATTCTGGCACTTCTCCAACCATAGTATTACGAGAAGTCATATCAGTACTCTGGAATATTGCACATACTCCATGAGGTCCAACCTTCCTAACATTATTGTCGTCATAATCACTAGCCTTAGATGTATCTCCATATACCCAGTTATAATACACCATACTACCTACATTAGTAGCTTTAGTCTTCCAAGCATCGTCATCTAAATCAAATGGATCTGTATTAGTAGCAATTGTAATGTCTTGAATTGATGCAGAATTATATCCCCCTGTAGTAATTTTATTGTAATACTTAGCTAAAGTAGCATCATACCATGATTCTGCACCCATATAGATTGCATTGTTTGCAGTAGACTGTTTTACAGAATCACCTATAGCCGTAACCGAAGTATAAGCCCAACCACTATTCTTAGCCCAACTAGTACCAGTATTTGAGGTTATATTCTTTAAATCGTGTTTTGAAGCTTTTGCCCCAACTAATACTTTGACTTTATCACCGTTGGGTACAACCTTATCATTCGCAGGAGTACCATTACCCATAGATTCATCGGGAGATATTGAAGATCTTAGTCTGTATATACCTTTAATCTCGGTAGCTCTTCCTGTTACTTCAGATGCATTTGTTCTATTAACACATATTTCTGGCGATATGAATAAGAAATATTCATTAGCATTCTGACTACTAAAGTCAAAAGCATGTGCATATTTATTATTTTGTGACACCATACCATGAGAAGTAGAATAAGTAAGATATGGAAAAGCAGTTAATTGATTTGTATTATCATAATTACAAACACAACTAACAGCCCCTTGCATCAATATTGTTCTATCTGAAATAGTTCTTTCACATCTTACAATCTCATAACCAGTAATCTTCTTACTTTGGATTAAATCGCTTGGTATATTGACTGTGAATTGCACACCTAATGGGTGTGTAACTACTTCTAGGCTATTAGTGGTATTACCACCAATGTCTACTCGCATACCTGAAGTAAAGATGTTATAACCAGGTGCACTAGCTTTAGGCATTCTAATATCGGCAATCCAGTGTGCAGAGGATGCTACATTTTCTTCATTGTAGAATACAATAGCAAAACGATATATTTCATCTCTCATATAACCCCTTGCCATTGATTCTACTTCACTATTACTATAGTTTAATATCTTAGCAGTAGCATCAGCAAATTGCAAAGAACCTGCATCTGACCAAGAACCATCTTCCTCAATATTGTATAAATCTAGAGTAGATGTAGAACGTGCTTTAGAATTTAATGAGAAAGAATCTTCAGCGTAACCTGTTCTAGACGTAGGGGCATCACTTTCAATTAGATTTGTTTTTATAAATCTATATGAAATATTTTTACCTATACCACCGTATACATACTTACCTGTAGCATCTGGAGCATATAAATACTGACTAGTATCATCATAGTTTGCAGGACAAATACAGTCGTGATTAGTTGGTATATCTTTAGTACTTATTTCTGAAGTAGAAAATGTTATAGAATCTTGTCCAGATGTAGAAGTTAATAATATTTGACCATTCTTATTACATCTATATGCTCTAGCATCAAATTCATCATCACTAATATCCCAAGTCTGTTCAGTGATATTAGCAGCAAATAACATATTGTCTTTAGATTCTATTACTTTGGGAGTAAATATATAAGTACTTAAACCATTGAATTCTTCTAGAGTAAGCTCATCGATAACTGAACCACCTTTATCTTCATAAACTAAAGTATTATTTGAAATACTTATTTCATCTATCACTGTAATAACGGGTTCTGCAGTATTACTAGAGTAATATAGAGAGATTATTCTAGCTCTACTAAAAGAGTTAGTATCCACAGTAGTTTGTAGTTTAATGGATCTATTAGTAGTTTCTTCTTTAGAACTACCATAGATATCTTGGCTATTGGTGTTTTCTAAACTCCTAGATACTGTAATAATTGGAGATAAAACAGATATAGATGTTTCAGATGTTCTGGGATTAAACAATTGATAACAATATTGATACTTACCTGCTTTCAATCCACCTGTACCTAAACCTTTAAAGAATAAAGGTGGTAATTGACTCTTTGGTGATATGTTTAAAGAGTCTACATTAAGATTAGGATGAGTTGTAGCTACATTCAATACCCTAATCTGATGTACACCATCACACCAATATATTTTAACTAAATCGTCAGATTCCCATTTACAAACACTACTAACCGCATAATGACCATCTATAATAGGAATATCCAATGTCACATTAGACGCTACTGTAGTTACTATAGGTTCAGTTTCAGATGCACCAAAATCATATCTATAAATATTGAAGTTACTACCTTTCTTAGTAAACACAATTGCCCAATCCCTAATTGTATTTGTATGGACTATTGTTTCACCATTCAAAGTCAATGTAGGATTGAGCTTACGCACACCTTCAATATTCTGCATTACTCCAGTAGAACTATTATCATTGGCAATAATACGTATGTTTTCTGCCCATTGATATTGTCCTGAATCTATAACTGAATAGTCTAGATCACAGTTCATTCCCTTCTGAAAAGTATTTGTTTGTCTTTGTGCATTCATTATGTAGTAGCATTATAAATTATTTGACGTTCTCCAGTATGACTATAGAAGGAATTATGATCTCTAAACTCAGGAACAATCTTATTCCAATTGTTCTTTATAGATTCTAAACCATCTTCATTAGGCATTAATGCTTCAGCATATGCTTGATTCCTATAGAAGTTCCAAGATCTACGAATATCATAATATACTTCCCTATTCATTCTACCATTAAGATATTCCGGATACTTTAATTTCATTGTGACATACCAGTATATTGCTTCCTTATATGACATTAAATCTGGTATCAACGGATAACTTTCTTCATCAGTAGGTATAGCGCTGTATGATAATTTTAAATAACCATTTGGTACATTGGTCATTATAAAACCTGGTTTCACGGTATATTGAAAACCTAAACTAGGATTTGTGGAGCTTATAGAATTTAAACTGTGAATATCATAAGTATGCAAATTAATTAAATTTGATAAAATAGTTCTAAGGTTTTGATTACTATTAATCATTTCAATAGCTTCAGTTTTATCAATATTTCCGTACATATCAACCACCATATTCACCAAAGTATCATTTTGAATGATCATTTCCGGAGTAAGACATTCACAGTTTTCTTTACAGCAATTGTCACCACATCCCCAAACAGCAAATGATCCTGTTGCTTTCCTCATAGGAAACCAAGGACCATTGCAATTAAATGAGTATGCCACTTGATGCAATTGATGTAGATCACAAGGCAGTGGAGCTTGATGACAATTGATCTTTACTGCGGGAACTCCCTCAACACCGGTAACTTTAGGTATAAATTGAGTAATAGCACCTATTTGTTCAATAGCTTCTCCACACCACTCCCTGATGTCACTAATCTTAGTGTCATCTTCTTTGAGATCTAGGTCTGCTATGATCTTTGCTATTACAGTCTTTACAGATGTTAATTTTGTAATCATATTGTATAATTATAATTCAATGTAATCTCTTACATGATTCTTTAATATTTGTGCCAGACGTCTCTTATTATCTCTAGTCATAACTAACTGATATTTAGTTTTATTCTTAGTAAGCATATTCTGTTTATTGTGATAAAATCTATATTTAAAACCCCCAGTATGTTCGTTAAGATGGTAAATTACTTTGTTGTATTTTTTACTTTCAGCGTAATCTATCCTTAAACTCTTACCAGTATATTCTTTAGGTTTATGCTTTACTATGGATAATGTACCCATTCTACAAGGTAATCTGACTTCTTTTCCGTTTTCAATTATCTCGTCTCTTAAGTATCTAAAGTAATCTGAAACAATTTGTCTAAATACTTTATAAGAAACCTGATATAATGGATTGTCTTCTAC